>Ga0315915_1006680_pt1 | contig 14025 bp, 10 predicted proteins | sample MpolbnodulesMG_FD_207738 | JGI IMG/M metagenome (GOLD analysis project Ga0315915, IMG submission 207738) | Medicago polymorpha root nodule microbial communities from Los Angeles, California, United States - branched nodules | ecosystem: Host-associated > Plants > Roots > Nodule | place: USA... | reverse complement strand
ACTAGTTATATATATACGATAATTACAACAACAATTCTCTTTTTGGTAAACCCACTAACATTTTTTATATAACTTGATTGACGGAAGGATCAATACCTCACAATTTGGTATCCGACATCCAAATCACGCTTAGAGACTAAAGAAAAAGTGGACGACTTTAATTATTACAAATGGAAATAGCAATATACGTTTACTGATTCACATATTGTGTGTATAAATATCACATACTCTCCCATTATAATGCACGCATATCATAATAAGTCTCTTGATCAATTATACTTTCAGTAATCGATTATACTCTCATTGTGTTTAATTTTCCAAAACGCTACAGAAGATGAAGCTATTACCATTATGCAGTCTTATTCTGTTCTTCCATGTGTTTTTAATGGCTACATCATCTCATGCTGCAACAAAAATTCTAGGCAGCGAGGCAAATGCTCTGATGAAGTGGAAAGCATGCCTTGACAACCAAAGCAAGGAATTACTCTCTTCATGGAATGGAAATAATCCTTGTGGTTGGGAAGGAATCACATGTGATGATAACTCAAAATCCATCTACAAGCTAAATCTCTCCAATATTGGACTTAGAGGTACCCTTCAAAGTCTCAATTTTTCATCACTTTCGAAGTTTCGTTTTTTAATTTTAACGAACAACTCCTTATACGGAGCTGTTCCACACAATATTGGGGTGATGTCCAATCTATACACTCTTGATTTGTCACTAAATGAACTCTCTGGTACCATTCCCAATAACATTGGTAATTTGTCCAAACTATCCATTCTTGATCTCAGTTGCAATTATCTCAATGGGTCAATCCCTGTTTCAATAGGAAAGTTGGTCAACCTCAACATACTATATCTAGGAAATAATAGTCTTTCTGGCTCCATTCCTCAAGAAATTGGATTTCTAAAACAACTTGCTGAACTTGATATTTCTATAAATCATCTCTCTGGCCCAATCCCTTCTACGGTTGGAAACTTGAGCACTTTACATGCTCTCTACCTTTATGCGAATTATCTTAGTGGTAGCATTCCTGATGATGTGGGAATGCTTTATTCCCTTTCCATACTCCTATTGTCAGGAAACAACCTCTCAGGGTCAATTCCACCATCCCTAGGTAATCTGGTCAATTTGTATTCTATTCAACTTGATGGAAATAATCTCTCAGGACCAATTCCTTCCACAATCAGAAATTTAACGAAACTATATCGATTGCATCTTTTCTCAAATGATCTCACTGGGAAAATTCCAGCTTCCATAGGTAACTTGGTCAATTTGAATATTATTTCAGTCTATGATAATAAACTCATTGGACCAATCCCTTCCACTATGGGAAATATGACAAGACTCAACACATTATCTCTTTTCTCAAATTCTCTTACCGGAAATATTCCAACAGAAATGAATAGGCTTACCAAATTGGTGTCGTTTTAGTTTAAAAAATTTGTTTCAAACCGAATGTCACTTTTAGTTTTCAATGAAATAATAACTTTTTCCTTTCAATTGTACCTTTCAATTAATATTATATGCATTACTTTCAAAGTATTATTTTTTTTCTATAATGATAAACAAACCAATAGTTGATTAGAATAATTTGATAAAATAACATCTTTTTTGTTAATTAATGCATTTTTTAATATGTGTGTAAAAATTTTAAACGACCTTTATTTTAAAACGGAGGGAGTAATATTCTATTAGTGTATCAATTGTAGTCTCATGGAAAACATAACTACTTCGTAATTATCCGCATTTCATGTTTTGTTTCCAAAATCCTATTTATCACATTATAGTGGTCTTTTAATTTGCTACAGAACTTGCATATACAATGGAAGTAAATGAGAAATGTGATGTTTATAGCTTTGGAGTGTTAACCTTGGAAATAATTCTTGGAAAGCATCCAGGAGATATTGTATTTTCCTTGTTACAATCATCTTCACTAAATATTGTGAACCTCAGACCTGATACTATGCATTTGATAGATAAATTGGACCAACGTCTCCTGCATGCTACAAATAATATTGTTAACGAGGTGGTATCAATAATAAGGATAGCAATATCCTGCTTAATTGAAAGCCCACATTCTCGCCCTACCATGGAGGAGGTTTGCAGGGAGCTTGTAATGTCAAAGTCATCTTAATTGGGTTTATTCAATATATATTTTAACATTTATATAGCACAAGATATATTGTGCTTAACAAATATGCTTCAGTACTAACTTTTTCTTGGAGATGCTTCAGTACTAGTTGTTCCCTGTTTTGTGAGGTGTAAGGAGAATTCTTATTTACCCATATGAATAAAAGGTGAGTAGAGTTATCCGTTTTAAGTTGACAGTAATCAAAATTTAAAATCATTCATTTATTTTCTATTATTTATGTTATAGTTAAAGACAAATGAATGATTTTTATTAGTGTCGATTCAAAATGAAAAACTTTACCCACCTTTTGTTAATGGATAATGTAGTTTTCATCAACATGTAAATATTTATTTTATGAACTCTATATTGAATGTGACTTTAATATTTGTTGTTTTTGAACCGTCGCTAGTTCTATCTAATGTATGATCATGTCAAGTATTTCAATGCCACGTATTTTAAAAAGAGGTATGATATTTTAACAACCTAACTTTAGTTGTTAGTATACACATCATACGCTAAATTCTTCATAATCAAGTTTGACACGCAAATTGAGGCACATAAAATATTAATAAAAGAAAAATAAAAAGTGAAATAACTGTATATAAATATGGTGGATTGAAATACTTGACATGATCATACCTCTTTTCAAAAAGTGAAATAACTGTATATAAAATATCATACCTCTTTCCAACATTTTTTTTAACACTTATGTATACATTATGTAAAATCAATTCCAATCCTACACTATGAAAATGGAGTCAAGATGCTCTCCATTTACAATTGTCTCCATTTCCTTCATTTCGAGGAATAAAGACAAAAAGATCTTGGAAAACGAATAAAGTAATTAATGATAGTTGGATCCATAACTACTATCTCTTTTTTGTATCTATCACTCTTCAAATTGTATCATCCCTTTAATTTGATAAATGGAGATGATCTTAACTCATGAAAATGAATCCAATATAAAGTGATGAGACTCGTGGATTCCATCAAATAAATTAGTGGTTGTTGGATATAATGTTGAAAAGAGAGTGTTTCTACCACTTTTCATTATTCTTTATAATCTCAATTTATGATTACCTTAAAGCTTTTGTTGTTTTCCTTACTTTTACCATTTTTAGAACGAATGGGATGGATATCTCATGTTGAATAAAAGAAAAGAAGATGTTTAATGTTATTAAGATGAAAATGGTAATGTAGATAAAACCGTGTGAGTGGATTTATGTTTATTTTTCCTCTTGATAAAGTAACCGTAAACAAAAATGTAGCAAAAGTAATTTGTTTAACCTGTAATATCTACTCCATCCGTCTCTATATCTAAGCCCTCTTTGCTTTTTTCACAGTTCTTAAGAAAAGTTGTCAGTGTAACTAATGTGTCTGTTTTGTGTGTTAATATTATTAAATTGTCCTTTGTATGTATGTGTATTAAATTTGACTATTCATATTTCAAGACAAGTTAGTAGTATTAATTAAGGGTATGTTTAAGAAAGAAAAAAAAATGTATCTAATAATTTAAAAAGGGGTTTGCATTTAGAGACAAAAATAAAGTCAAATAAGTGATTAGATATTGGGACGGAGAAAGTACAAAAGAGAAATCAACACTTGAATAATGCTCTCCAAGTCGGTCAAAAAGAGAGTATCAACAATAGTCAATAGCCCGGTGAATGGTTTCACATTTCCATAATTGCGCTAGCTCTCCTTTCAACATGATTCAATAGCAGTGGTTGCAACTTCCTCACGATAATCTATATTATATCTTTTATATTCTACTTCCTCCTGTCTTATATATAACAATTTTTAAAAAAAAAACGTTGCTCCTATTTATAATAAAATGTCACAACTTTTAATATGTAGTTATTGCTCAAAAGACTTTTTTACCCTTCATTTAATGTTTGTCTTTTAAATATTAGTAGTAGGTGTATTTAATGTTTCACAATTTTTTATGAGGACATATTTTTAAAAATATACAAAGATTTTTCTTCTTATAAGACCAATTAGTGCAATGGAAATGTTGAATGTGGCTTTCAACACGTGAGGACCTTGCAATGGTGTGATGAAAATTGTTGAAGGATGATGTGGAGGAAAGAGATGTTGAATGCATTCAACATGTTGAACCTTGGAACCTGAGGGACAGCTGACGTGTTTTGGTTGGCTAAAACAGGAGAGTGTGCCGCACTCGCCGACAAGGGAGAGTGGAGCGGCAGGAGTAAGAGAGAGAAGATTGGATAAGTGGTGACACTTGGCAGTTCGTGATTGGCTGTCTGAATTTTTATCATATTAATAATTTGAACTCAATTATTTTATTGCAAATTACTTTTTTTAAAATTTTTTTTTACCAAAATTCAGGATTTTTTTGTCTATAAATAGAGACTTGGTTCATTTGATTTGGACACTGAAAAAAAAAATCAAGTTTTTCACAGTCTTAATATTATTTTTAGTGAAATGGATCCCAATAATAATCATTTCAACACCCAAGTTAAGTTTATTGTATTGCATTTTAAATTAAGAAAATAAAAATAAATTATTTAAATAAATTTTGTTTTTACAAAAAACAAAAAAAATAAATTGTTAAGTGTTTTTTATTTTAATTGAATTATAATCGATAATTGTAATTTTATGTAATTATAAAAACAAAAATATAAAATTAAATAAGAATAAGAAATAAAAGGTGGTGGGGTAGAGTGTTGAATGAAAAACCATTGGAGATGGTAAAAGTTGAATGAGTGTTGAATAAGAGAGAGAAAATGATGTGAAGTGTTGGGAATTGAAAAAGTGGGTGTTGAGTGTTGTTTAATGGAAAAACCATTGTAAATGGTCTAAGAGAAATGCTAGCAACACATATTCTAACACACACTTTTCAACACAATCTCTTTGATTGGTTAAAATTCACATGGAACCCACCAAAATTATACGGGACCCACATGAATTGGTGGGACCCATGTGAATTTTAACCAATCAAAGAGAGTGTGTTGAAAAATGTGTGTTAGAATATATGTTGCTAGCTTTCCTCATGGTCTAATAAGGATCAGAGGAAGTATATAGTTTTGGGTTGACTTTTTTTACCTCGGTTATTCCTTTAAACAATACATAGTTTCCTCATAATTGCGCCGGTTCCCCTGTCAACATGATTCAATGTGGAAATGTTTTTAATTGATTTTTAATATTTTAACTATTTACAAACCCGTGCTTCGCTCGGGTTGAATTACGTATTCGTATTTTATAAAAAAAATTATTATAAAGGAAAAAACTATGATTCCAAAAAAAATTATGATATAAAAAAAGGAAAATGCATTAAAAGGTTAATGATTATTGAATTACTGAGTCATTTTTCCAAAGGTCAGAATTTGAAATTCAAGAGGCATTAATTTATTCTACGGTCTACAAATATTCCTTTAATGTAAATATTTTTGAGGTTCTGATCATCAAACAATATTAAATTCTGTATGGAGTCGCTTAGATATAAGAAACAAATGTCATTGATTTAGATATTACATCCCACAATGTGTTAAGATCCAAGTGATGCAGAACATAGGAACAATATTAAAGGCACACAACTTATAGAAACATAGGAGTTAGGAGTATCATGGTAGCAAAACTCAAAACACAATGCCATGGTCTAAAGCATAACAGGTATTTACAACAAAATAGAACACATGAAGGCAACTCATATGATATGCTTGTAAATCTAACGACGACCTTTCTGGCGGACAACCTCAACAAATAGTGACTTAGGAGGTTCCATTAACAAAAGCCATGCTAGAGATGATTTACTTATGCGGCGCTACCTTTAATTATTTGTTCTCAGAGTGTTTTGTTATTTGGTCTAGATGGCATAGAAACCTTTATATATATATATACTAGTGGCAGTAGACAGCTTTTAGGCTATGTGGTAGTATGAACAAGTTAATTAGGTCATGGCACCACAATTCTTTTTATTTAATTTATACGACCAACATATTAGTTAGCTAGTGTATATATATATTGACTCTAAATAAAACTTGTACGTAGGTATAAATAATTTAAATAATAAAACATAAATTAACTATTTATATTAATAATATTAAAGAAATAAAATAATACTCTTAATCGAAATTATTAAGACAACCACATATATAAAATATATATAAATTTTGGGGTGTTACAATACTTTTGTACAAAAGTATCAAGAATATCCACCTTTTTCTGGAAAATAACAAACACAATATGTCTTAAGATTTACTGGTTGATCTTGCAAGTAACCATTTGTAAAGCAGCGGTTGTTTACCGAAATCCAAGGTAAACAAATTGGCACGCCCATGCCCAGTGGGACCATTTGTGCTTTCGTTTAAATTTTTTCTAGAAAAAATTGTTCTTTTCTGTTCAAAACTTGTGATTCTTTTTATGTATGTTCTTAAGAAATAAGAAATAACTTCCAGAAATGGTACGTCAATGTCATCTATTCATAGAATTCATAGAATTCATTGCTCTTTGATAGCAAGCACCAACATTTTTTAAACCAAAGGGCATTACTATCCATTCATAGAAACCTAGAGCCCCTGGACACCTAAAAGCAGTTTTCGACACGTCTTCTTCAGCAATATATATTTGATTATAACTAGAATAACTATCTAGCATACTTAAATATTCATAACCTGCTGCTGAATCGACAAGCATTTATGCCACTGGCATAAGATATTCATCCTTAGGAGTAGCTTGGTTTAAGTCTTTAAAATCAATACAGACTCTAAGAGTTCCATTTTTATTAACAACAGGAACTATATTTGCTAACCAATCTACATACATGGCAGTTCTGATGAAACCGCATTTCAAAAGCCTCTCGATCTCTTCTTTGATCTTCGACTAGATTTGTGGTGCAAATCTTCTTGGAGTCTGTTTCACTTTCGTGTCAGGTCGAATAGGTAACTTAAGTTCCACCATGCCTCGACTTAAACCTGGAATTTCATTATAGTCCCATGCAAAACTGTCTTTGTATTTCTTCAATAATTCGATAATCTGAACTATGAAGTCTTTGTCGATCTTGGTACTAATGTATGTTGGCCTTTTAATTGAACCATCACCCATATCAACCTCTTCCAAAGGATCTTGTGCCTTCATTCTCTTGGCGGAACCCATTGGATCTTTCTCAAAACCTAAAGGTTCGTCATCATAGACTCAGTCTAACCTTTGATTTTGAATCGAACAATACTGAAAATCATCTTTAGCATTTTTGATAAATTCTTCTTGTTTGATTTCGGCCTCTAAAGCCGTTTTTTCACTATTTACGACTACATAAGCCATAATTTTATCCCATATATTGGGCTCAGTCATCATTAACGTCGCTATCTTCCCACCTAGTTGGTGAGACTCCAATCTCAAAAGTCCCCCACACTAGGGCCTTAGCATACATAGAGGCTCTGGTCCTGAGTACATTCTCCTCACCTACAGGTTGCTTTTTCCAGATGAATCCATCTTTTGAATGAAGTTTCATGGAACAAAGGAAATTGTCATGGTTTTCGTAACCAAGTTCGGAAACAGTACATGGTGTATCATTTCTATCAAAAAGGAAAGTCCACAACATTAAAACTCAATTCATTGACAAATTAGAAAGTAAACTTTTTTCAGATTTCCCAGTTTTTTACACTTATATAACTAATGGCACCGTATTTGAGGTTTTTATTGTGTGATCACTTAACTGGATAAGAATCAAACTGGACTGTAATCCAAGATGAAAACAATCTAATATTTCATGAAAATGTATCTAATTAAGATATATAGTAACGAAATCCTTGGCCCTTGCAACTGGGGATGGGAATAGGTCAGATCGGCCTACAGGGGCCTACGGCCTAGCCTATGATAGGCCAGGTCAGGCCAGACTTTTTTCTTAAATAGAGAAGGCCTAGGCTTTTTTAGAAGTCTATTTAGCTTAAAAGGCCAGGTCAAAGGCCATTCAAAAAACATCTTAGGCCTATTAGGCCAGCCTATTTAAGTAAATATGAATAATTTTATTTATTATTATATTATATTTTGTACTTTGAATTAAAATAAAAATATGTTAATTGTTGCAATAATTTAAGCTTATTAGTCTACATTAATTTTTTTTGTATATTTATGTGTTATTATAAACTAGAATTGAAGTATGATACAATATATAGTCAAATTTCCTAAAAATTCATGTTGATTATCAAAAGAGAATTTAATCTAATTAATATATTAGTTCGCTAGTTTATTTAAACTTAGATCACATTGCTTATTTAAATATGTTCATATGAAACAGACTTTTAAACAGGCCAGCAGGCCGTATCAGACTTTCAGAAGGCCAGACTCAGGCCTAAAAAGTAAGCATATGACAGGCTGCAGGCCAGGCTTAGGCCTTCAAAAACGTTGGCAGGCCAGACTCAAGTTTTGCAAAGCCTAACTCGGCCTAACCTATTTCCATGCCTACTTCCAACGTTTGTGAATACATGAACGTTAAATATTGCATGTAAATTAAATATAGTTACCACTGATTCAGAATCATAATGAAGGAAAATATCCCCCCAAATGCTAGGACTGCATGTTGGGTTGAATCAATTGAGATTTCTTTTCTATGATCAGCTGTAAGAGTCAAAGAGAGAGAGTATAGTTTTGTGGGATAAGCAATTGTTGGTTAACAATATATATAACACCGTGATGCATTGTTCATAAGGTGTTAACCATAGACCGTCATCTAATAATTTTTCTGACAACTTTCTCTATCATACTTACATTATATTTTTATTTTCTTATATTATTGTTTTAGTTTCCGTGTCAATATTTACATTATAACGTTGTCACACAAATAGTTGTTTAAATAATAATATTTTAATATTATAAAAATATTTTTTGAAGGGAATATTATCAAAGCATTAATTTTATAAACACATTCTACTTTTTGAAATATAAAAATGTTCAAGTTTTATATAAATATATATAATAATATCCAACATCTTGTACAAAAATAAAAATAACATCCAAATCAATGTATTTTGATTCGATTCAACTGTGATACGATTCAAGAAATCATAAATCGAATCAAAATGCACGACACACATGAAAAAGGGGCAGAGAGAATGATTGATACAAATCAAGAAAGTTTGAATCGAATCAATCATCTAGAAAAAAAGTTTTGCCACTTAGAAAGAAATATTTCTACACATATGGACACATATTTGATATTCAAGAACCATATTACATAAAGAGATGATCACTGCTAGGTGCTTTAACATGTTCTAGGCTATAACTACCATTATGCAAGCATCATCAAAATAACCTAGCTAATAAACACCATTAAAACAAAAAACTTAATGCTAGCTATAAGCAACATCATAATAGGCCATTATGCTAATGTGCACTTTCTCTGTTCATTTTTAAATTTATTTTTTAAATAGTACTGTAGACAATAATATCGTACAACTTAAATGGTAGCTACCAATGCAATAATATACATGGGTTGTGGTTTGAAACACAAATCTCTCACATTTAAAATGCGTGAGCCCAGTCAATAGGTTACTTGACAAAAAAAAGTAATTGATATTTTTTGAAACAAAAAGTAATGGATATTAGGAGTTCCTTTTCTTATTATACCCTAATTTTAATCCATCAATAAATTCCAAATTCTAACAATGTTGCAGATTTTATTTAAAGGCTTGATACTCTTCATTGTAGGTAACTAAATTTTGTTTCACATAAGTTTAAATTTACACTTAACAAAAAAATAAACTTGAATTTTCTAAACACATCGTTAATTAATTTGATTCAAAAGGAACAAGTAGAAGTAATTGGAAAAGGTATAATTGAAAAATTGTACCATTAATGACTTACAATATTAAAACGACAATTAAATAAAAACAAAATACAATATAGAAAAAACACTTCATATAAAAGGAATCGGTTCAAAAAATAATGACATCATACGTTTCTGCATTTGAGGATCTTGAATGCTGTGACCATCATCTCCATGCTGGTACAGGAACATACATAATCTAAATCCGTTCATATTTGTATCTATGAAATCTTGAGAGAAAGATGAACTTTGAGCTTCTTTATTCATCTTCTTCCATAATGTAGACATCATGGACTTCATATAATCACGAGCCTCTATTTCGGAAGCTCCAGTTTCGTTCATGTAGCATTTATTTAACTTTGGAATATCACCTGTCTCATTTTCACGCTTTAAAATTAAAAAGAAAAAGAAAACAATTAGTGAAAATTAAAAGATCAATCCGTTCATATTTCAAAATGACATATTCATCGTATCGTATCGTATCAAAATGGCAACGTACTTTATACGACCCGTAGTCATTAGCAACTCGTCCAATTGTTGCTGTGAGGCGAATTATGTTGGAGTCTTGATCTCCTAAACGAACCAGGTCTTCCCTTTCGATGATTGAATGTGGCATCAAAAAGAAACCATGGGTAAGAGTATTATGTGCAGCTATCGATACACACCCATTTGCCATGTATTCTTCAACGGTTGGTGTATATCCACTATAGTACCACTTTGCTTCAATCAAATATGCTTTACATAAATCTGTCCACTATCAAGCACAATAATGTCATACATATGCCTAAAAACTTATTCAAAATATATAATGAAACAAATAATATTAATACTATAGTTGCTTACTGCTTTCTTCAGGTATCGAGTACTGATATACTTCTCATTCTTTTTCAAGATTTCAAAAGAAATTTCGTTCACGATGTTGTAAACCGCATGAAAGCATATTCACATGTAGTATGGGAGAGAATCCAGGGCATTCAAATCCCATCTAGAAACACCAAATACAATATTGATAATTTCTATAACAAGAGAAAAATTAAAAATATCATTATTTAACGGCAATTACCTATCAATAGCTTCTGTGAAGAGCTCGAGTTCTTCCAGGGTGCCATACAAATCATACACATCATCAACTGCGGTAACTAAGGCCAATAGCTTTGTTATACCCATTCTGAAATCTTCAAAATCTGGCTTGAAATTTGTTCCAACAGTCCAAATAAAGTTCTCAACAATTCTATCCCTAGCAAAGCTCAATTTTTCTCCGATTGCAGTTCCTTTCCACCATCTGAAAATGAAGAAAAAATTTAGCAAATTATTAGTAGAAAGTATGGCCAATATTGTTCCAAATTGGTCAAGATCCTCTTCATTTCTCAAAGAAACAAAGGACTTTTGGGAAACTCACGTTCTTCTCTCTCATAATTGTGCCCTTCTATTTCAATTGAAAAAGGAGAGAATCTTGATTCAATTAAATCATGGAAGACCAAATATATTTAATGCAAACAAAAATATGAGACATGTTAAGAATATATATAAGGTTTTGCCAGACGACACGCAATCCACACCTTGAGGTATGATTATCAACTTTTTAGTTATAACTTGCTAAAAGACACCTTCATAAAAATTAGTTGGTGTCTTTTAACAAATGTTTATGGGATAACTTGCTAAAAGACACATTCATAAAGAATGTCTTCTAGCAAAACCCTATATATCTATATATATATATATATATATATATATATATATATATATATATATATAGATTTGTTATAACACACCCACTAGTTTTTATGTGGGAGTGTTTTAGCAAATTACACTGTAAGGTGCATTTAACCACTTTTTAGATATCACTTTTTAAAATACTCTTTCTAAAAAATAAGTTGGTGTATTATAACTTTGCTACAATAGACCCACCATTTTTCACAAAGGTCTATTTTAGCAAGATACACCTTTTCCTTTAGACATAAATACCCATGTTTTTGCTTTTTGAGAAAGAGAAAAGGAAGGGGCAAAGATGTAATTCAGTTTAATCACTAATGCTTTTTTTTTTTTTTACTGAAATCATTAATGTATTTTATTTCCTTTTTTTGTTCTTCTCTCTCTCTTTCACGTTCTCTTTTTCCATTCTTCTTCCAATTTTCATGGACCGGCATTCATAATTTTATTTTTTTTATTAATCACCATCTACACCTTCAAAACAATTTTATCCTTAATCACAAAGTTCATGGCAGAAACAAAATTCCTTAATACCCAACTGAATCCGTATCAAAAATTTCAAAACTTTAACAGACCTTGATTCAATATTTTGAATCAAACTCTTGAGTGGATTTAAAAATATATATATGAGAAAACTCAAATTTTTATTATAGGTTGAATAAGTTTAGTCCCTTCAAAAAAATTATTTGATCAATGATCATTTAAATGTTTTTAGACAACATTTTTTGTTCTTGTTTTGAAACTCATTGTCTACTCTTTATATTTTCTTAATAAAATTTTGCAGACATGTTTAAAATATTATACAAAACTCTAATATACAAATTTTGAATTTTTAAGCACAAAAAATATAAAGGTTCATATTTAATTTATTCCTTATTAAAAATATTTTAAAGTTTTGCAAAGAGATTATTATTTTTTGGTCAAGTAGACATATTTTTTGTTATGGGAGGTAGTAAAGACATATTAATGCTTTCAATTTGTAATGGAAATATTTATTTTATGCTTGCTTGTAATCAAGTCAAGCAAAACAAGTTTTTTCACAATAAATTGCGTTGAAAGTTGTCTTTTATGTTAGAGAGGAGAATAAGTGGCATGTTCGATGTTCGAATCATGTCCCCTGTATATATTATGTAATATTCCTATCAACTGATCTAAACTCACATAAACAACAAAAGAGATTTCTGTAAAATACTAAACATGTGTGCAAAAAAAAAACTTCAAAATTTTGTAGAATACATGTAAGTTAATTTAAAAGCATAAATAATGTTACTTTCAATAACGTGCTTATAATTATCTTTTAAAAAAATAATGTGCTTATAATTTACATAAGATCAAACAAATAATTTCATTTAACAGATTTTGTTAACAAATTAAATGCAAAATTCATTATTTTTACTTATAAATGAGATGGGGAGTACTCTCTTCATCTCAAATTAGGTGTCATCTTTATTATTTATCTTTCTCTAAAATTATTTGTTCCTATAACAATAGCAATACAACATTTATTATTATTTTTCATTAAAATACCCTTATTAATTGTTTTTCGATCATTTAACAACTTCACTAATTATAGTTAACAAGAGTATTTTAATAATTGAAACATATTTTACTATTAAAATCAACATGGGTCTCGTTATCGAGTGCCCTCGGGATACTCTTTAACCATTTTAAATTAAGTAATTATTATTTAAAAATGTCAAAGTTTTCAATTTTCAATGCACTAATATACAAACTTTTATAAAAAGTTGTAATTTAAGGTCCTTCACTTATGTCCAGAAATACTAGTTAACATTTCTCAATCTAAACATTACTAATCATTTTCTTCATAACCGTATAAAATTCTAAAAAACACCTAATTTGAGATGGAGGCAGTATCAATCAAGGAGCTATTGTGTCACTTAATGTAAATGACAACTTTATTACCTTGATGCACACTTTAGTTCTTCTCGGTAGGTGTTCTGAAGAATGTTGAAATCCAATTTAGCGAATTGGAGTAAAACATGGTTCTTATTTTCCTGTTTTTCGTATATATTAATGAACCATCGAGCCTCGAGTCGAGAAATTGTCCAATTCAATGGAAGATCCAAAGCATGACTTATTAGAAGTGATACGTGATTGCCTCTATTTTGTTTCAAATATTCTTTGAGAAAATTTGTGGTGAAATCTCTTGCTTCATCCAATATAGTTTCATGTTCAAACGAATGAAATGTAGCTTCATACATTGACAACATTCCTTGAACATCTACAAACTGGCCTTTCTTAAAATTACATACTTCATTTTGAAAGCAAACAAAAACATCTGCAAAAAATAAAATATAATATAATTCTTTTTTCTTTTTTTTATATAAGTTGCGAGAGGATATATATATATATATATATATATATATATATATATATATA
>Ga0315915_1006679_pt1 | contig 14026 bp, 2 predicted proteins | sample MpolbnodulesMG_FD_207738 | JGI IMG/M metagenome (GOLD analysis project Ga0315915, IMG submission 207738) | Medicago polymorpha root nodule microbial communities from Los Angeles, California, United States - branched nodules | ecosystem: Host-associated > Plants > Roots > Nodule | place: USA... | reverse complement strand
TGAATACTTGATATACAATCAGAGGTATTCACAATACAATACTAAACAGAACAGACTCTGTTTTTCTAGACACTTAAGAATTCTAAGATATGAACAATTGAAAGAATTCTCTAAGTTGTTGATGTTTGTTTTCGATGTTTTGCACAGACTATTGGCCTCGTATGCGTGCATGTTGTCTAGTTGTTATTCTCTAAGTCTTCATCCCTATTTATAGAGGATTTGAGAGATGTTGAGAATTAGTCGTTACATCAACTTGTCTTGCTTTGAAGCTTTGATTCTTCACCCTTGATCTTTTGCCTGATTTGATAGTTGTCCTATGAAGAACTAATTTCAAATCCATTCCATTACAAAAGGAACAACGTCTGCAGCAATGTTACTGTTATCTTTATCTTGATGTAGAGACAAAGATTGCAGAGATGGTGGTTGCAGAGTTCGTGGCCCTACACTTCGTACATTGTCCTTTGTCAACTCTGGTGAAGTAGCTTCTGTCGAGACATGCTTCTGATGACCTTGCTTCTGATGACGTGTCTTCAGGAGCTCTTCTTCAGACCCGTTTCTTCAGATGCACTTCTTCAGACGCATTTCTTCATATGCATTCTTCCAGATGCTTCTAAGCTTCAAATACAATTCATTTGCTCTTGAACTTGTTCAATCAGAATCTTTATGGATAGTACTTTGATTATGGATCATGTACACTTGAACAAATTGTTTAGCATATCCAATTGATGATTTTTAATACCTTGTTATTATCAAAACTCAATAGGTGATTTTGTGAAACACCCTTTGTTCCAACAACAACCACCTGTCCTTCCAAACCATACTTGTGTATGGTGCACAGATTTATGTTTTGTGCATGCTAAGTTGTTAAGAGTGGATATGGAAGCATGTGTTCAAGCGGAAACCTCTTGGAAATGGACCAAATTAACTTTTCTCTTTAAATAGTAGAATAATACTACAATAAATTTGAGAAAAGGATCAGATATATAGTTATTTTATTTTTAAAATTTTAACATTTATTTTAAAAAATATATATATTTTTCAAAAAATTGTATAAATTTATAACTTTCATTAAGAAGTATCTGAAATGGTGACCAACGCACATGATGCATTACCATAAAATCTTTTAAGGATAACAAGAAGAAACATTGTGAAGCTCTATTCTTGATTCATTCATGTGTAAATGTAAGGCTTTGTTTAGGAGTTTGGAGGGGAAAAGAGACGAGGGTTTTGGATGGATGAGATTAGTGCAGAGCCGTCCCTTGGGGGGGAGCAAGGAGCTCAATGGAGTTGGGCCTCCCCAAGGTATGAGACTAAAAAAAAAAAAATATAGCCCAATACGATTACCCCCACTAAAAAATTTCTTTATTCTCATTTCTCTAATACATGTGATCCAGACTTTCCTTCTTCTCGTTTTAGTGACTGGAAGCTTGATAAAAGTATTTGCCAGAACTTGTAAAATTTTATTCTAATATGGATATTTTTTGTGTTAGTTACAATGATGAATATTTCTTATGTTTACAGATTTCATTTTCAATTTAAATAGAATATTGCTATTTTAAAAAGAATGTGTTTTTATTTTATTGTGAACCTCTTTTTGGTTACAGAGCCGAGCCTCCGAATTCATGAGAACGCCCCTGGATTAAAGAGAAAAATAGTAAAAATTTCAATTATTTTAGAGTGTTTTTCTAGTGAATGATAAAAGAATTCTAATGATTAATATGCTTTTTATTCTGTGAGTATTATAAAAATGAGTCGGGATCCGTTGACACCAGGTATAAGTCAAAAGACTTACACCAAATCTTAACCATTCAATTTATTTGATCTTACGGTTTAAATTGTATTAACAAAAGTAACAATTAGAACACATCACATTGGATCACAATCGGATCTCCTTAGAAAATATCTTCTATTCGGCACCGCTGTTAGATCAAAAAGGAAAAACCTTTTCAATTTCACAGAGATAACTGACAAGTGACACCCCTAATTGCCTAATAATATAAAACACCAATAATCAAGCAATCATCAGTTTTGCTTTTCTATAATATTCCAATTACTCAGTCCATTGTTCTTTGAGATTTAGGTTAGATAACTATGCCAATATCATGATTTATATCCAAAGGGTACCAATTCTTTGGAATCGTTTTTATCTGCAACACCGTAATATACTTTAGAATTACTAGATGTTTTTCAATGAGCTTATTGTTTTTCAATGCAGTTTAATGGCAAAAGGAAATCCGCTACGACAAGCCCTTTAATCTAACCAGGCGATGCCAGAGGGAAGTATTTCTAAGGAGATCCGTTTGTGATCCAGTACGATATGTTCTAATTGTTTCTTTTGTTGACATAATTTAAACCCCGTACGATCAAAGAAATTAAATGGTTAAGATTTGGTGTAAGTCTTTTGACTTAGACTTACACCTGGTGTCAACGGATCCTGACTCTATGAAAATATTTAGAAAATTTACCCAAACACCCCAAACTCCTCCTCCAATAATATTTTTTAATTCTCCAAATTAAAATGATTTTGTATCAGGGTAATGCTATATTCAACGACAAAATGTGTCATGAATCAATCACGATTGACAAATGACTATAAAGTAAGTTCCCCTGACCATACATGGGTAATTGTTGCTGAAAATAATAATTAAAATTCATCTATGATATGCCTTTGGGGAACATTTCGTGATGCCAATTTCGTTATAAAAAGCAATCAATTCCCTTTGTATTATAAGGAAAACTAAGCCCCTATAACTCTCCTCCCAAAAATTTACATTCTTTCCACTTCTTTTTTCAAGCCCTTCATTTCCCCTCCTCTTCAAACTCCTAAACCGAGCCCCGTTGTTTTACCCTTTTACAACTTCATTAAGAACAAACATTAAAATCAATTTATTTATTGAAAAAACGATTCAAAGTCTTTCTTCATGTCCCTCACGCCTTTCTGTCACCCCTCAAAATCATTATCCTCTCCATCTCAGATAAAAAAACACCCTATCGGATCTAAGCCAAACTCAGAGGAGAGAATGGACTTGCGAACGTTGGAGGCGCAACCAAACGACCACAACCGCAATCGAAAATAATGGCTCACAAACAAAAGACATCAACCCTCCAACCACCTTTCCCCCTTACGGTGATCTTTTCTGGGCTGAACTCCGTGAATAAAAACAAGAGTTTTCTAATTTCAGATTAAAAAATATTTTCTGGTTGTGGATCCCATTAAAATGAAGAGTGTGATGAATAAATAACCTTCGTATTAAAAAGAATATTTGTTATAAAAGAAGCATATAAGGACGTGAACAAAATAAAAACAGTTCGACCAGTCTGGGAAAAGGATGAAGTATATACAGATGAAACCATTTCCAAGTGTATTAGATGTTAATCCATCCTATTTTCTTTTTCTTCATAACTACTTGTTCTTAATTATTACTTTTATTTTACATTCAAAAATAATAATTACAAATTTTATAAATTATGTCTTCCATTTTTTTTTTATTCAATATTTATATTATGTTTTCCTTAAAAAAAATTATATTATATCTCTGTAATAATTATTTTTCATAAACGCATCAACGCAGCTCTATTATTGTTCCACACCATATTTGCAAATAGCAACAATTGAGCATCAAACCCACTGAGCAAGTATCCATTCTTCAATCTTGGCCATTGAATTATTTAATATTATATCAATGGTTAAAAATATATTTGTGTATGATACATAAAAAGATTCACTTGTGTATATTAAATGTCACCTGTTAATACTTGTGTTGCTCTTTTTTGTAGATATGTACATGGTCCCCACAAAGTCACACACTTAGTGGCTGGCACTTTCTCTTTGGTTGATGTATCCTCTTAGGAATAGTCAAAGCCTTTGATGGATCCGTCTTGGACATGATAAAGTACTAAACATGTCTTGCTTGGACCACTGCCACCTGTCTCACGTAAATGAAGAAAATAAATATACTAAAAATATATTGAAATTTGTGTAATCAAGCTTTAAAATATATAAAAAAAATTCAATGAAAAAAATTTCTTTTTATGTTTTCAATTAGTGCTCTCGCAGCCTAAGTAAACACGACTCTTTGTTTTATGATGTCTTTATGAAGATTTTTTTTTTAACCATTTAGAATTTTTTTTTTTTTTTTTGTGGTGGACAAAGTTTGAACTTCGAACCTTACATATTATGCATTGTTTATATCAACTTAGTTAAGTTCACGAAGACACAATTTAAAAATATATAGATAAGTGATTGTTTTAAACGAATAATACATATAAAAACTTAACAATTATAACATATTTATTACTTATCCAGACTCTCTATAAGGGTTTAAGTTCAAACTCGCCTGCCAATGTGAAGATTTTGTTGATGGATAGTCTATAAGACTCTTTATAGTTATTTATAAATCTTGAGATATGCATCAACTCCGAATTTTAGTATCAACTTATCCGGACTTCTTTTATTTATAAAAAGAAAAAAATGCATTGGTGAAAATGTAATATAGTTTTTCTCAAAAAAAGAAAAGGAAAGATAAATTTTCAAGTCATATCAACTTTGTATTGAGGTCTAATGCGATAATAATCTTCCTATAGATAAAGAGAAGTGTCCAAGAATAATTGTATAACAAAGCAACACACCAAAGATTACAATTCTCACATAGTTTGTTAGCATAGCAATAACATTTAAGACAATATTACATTCAGAAATCACATGAAATTTGATGAGCTTGGATCTGGTCTTGAACATCAACAAAGTGCTCCAAAGAACTCCATTTTTCCCTTTTAGCTATTGATATCTAAGAGTCAACATAAGCAAAAATGATAACATACCTGTAACAGCTAATGAATGCAACTCTGTTCATACAAATTTGAAGGCTTCAACCCTAATACTTTATATACTTTTGGTACACTTAAGAGAAGTTAACATGAATAGATACAGCTATTTGGTATGAGACACATAGAAAATCAATATCCCCTATGTAACTATACTTGAATACCACATTCTAGTTTTCAAGATACTTGAATGAAACATGAGGTGAAATTAAAAAGCATTCTTAATCTTGAAGACTAATAATTTAACCCACTTAGTATAACTGAAGGAAGGTTTATCTGAAACGGGTATGAGCTTTACTAAGCAAGCAAGTGGCCATGAAACAACTGCAATTCCAATACAAATTCCCCATTGCTCCCATGTTAATCTTTCTGTATCAGCAAACTTCCTTAGCAGTTCCACCATCAAGATTTGAAGAACAATAGTAATCCCAATAATTCCAAGAAACAAGTGGTTTTTAAGAATCCCTTCAAATACATATAGTTTCTCCATGCTTCTTGAGTTGAATTCGTTGAAAACTTGGCAGAGAACAAAAGTATTAAAAATTAGTGTATCCTTTACCTCCTTACTTACATTGAAGATTGATTTTCCATAAAACTGCATAATCAGAAGAACTGCAATCTGATATGAAGCTTGAGCTAGAAGGTTTCTCCACATAATGTTTGTAATAAGAGGCGCGGTTCGACCTATTGGCTTTTTCTTCATTAACTCCTTTGTAGGCCTTTCTGTTGCTAGTGCCAAAGCACCTAGTGTATCCATAATGAGATTCACCCAAAGAAGTTGAACTGTTGTTAAGGGAACATCACCAGAAGAAACTGCTGCAATAAAGTTTATCACAAGTGCTGCTACATTCACTGTTAGTTGAAACTGAATAAATTTCTGGATATTGTTGTAAACACATCTTCCCCACCTTAAAACAGTTGCAACAGAATTGAAGTTGTCGTCTAAGATGACGATATCGGAACTTTCTTTGGCGACTTCGGTTCCTTGGATTCCCATAGAAAGTCCTATATCAGCTTCTTTTAAGGCAGGTGCATCGTTTGTGCCGTCGCCTGTGACCGCAACTACATGACCTTTCTTTCTTAAGCATTGCACCATCAAAAGTTTGTCCATAGGGGATGATCTTGCCATTACTCGGATCTTATCGACTTTTTCCATTCTCTCTTCCTCTGTATAGTTTCTGAATTCAACACCTTCCACCACTTCTCCAGCAATTTCATGATCATTATTAGAATCTAATATTCCACATTCTGTTGCAATTGCCTTAGCAGTGAATATGTTATCGCCGGTGATCATCTTAATTTCAACTCCTGCAGCTTTGCAAGTTTCCACAGCTTTCTTAGTGTTTGGTCTGCAAGGATCCTTGAGGCCAACAATGCCAAGCAATGTCAATCCATCTTCTCTAAGCATTTGATGTGTTTTTTTCTCCCTTTTGATCATATAATCAATATCTTCGGAATCTGAAATCTCCGTGTGAGCAAATGCAATACATCTTAAACTACTAGCAGCCATACCTTGAATGATTCTCTCAATTTTACTCCGTTCTTCTTCGTCAAGGGACTTCCTCGCGCCATTACTATCAATATAGTTTGTACACATTGCAAGTATCATCTCTGCAGCTCCTTTCCAATGCACATGAACACTGTTGTCGTCGTTCTCTTTCCTTATAGCAACACCGCTTCGTTTCTTCTCCGAGTTAAATGTTTCAACATGAAGGACTTTATGCTTCTGTTTCATTTCATCCATGTCCATACCTAAATCCAATACTGCCCACATGAGTATAGCTTTCTCCGTTGGACTCCCTGAAATTTCAGGTTCAGATCCTGATGGAGGCTTATAGACACTACCAGTTGTGTTGAGTCCTACCCCTTGATGGAACAACTCAAGAACTTTTGGTGCCATAGCATTGGAAAAGTTTTCCTTAATATTTTCAAGACCAAGACAAAACTTGGTCACCCTCATTTGATTCAATGTCAAGGTACCTGTTTTATCAGTGCAGATAACTGTTGCTGATCCCATAGTTTCACAAGCTGAAAGTTTCCTCACCATAGCATGATCTGCCATCATTCTCTTCATGGAGTAAGCAAGAGTGAGTGTCACAGCCAATGGCAAACCCTCAGGGATGGCAACGACCACAATAGTGACTGCAGCCGCAACGATACTCACAACAGAATTCATAACATCGTTTATATCGGTTTTGCTTCCTCGAAATTCCTTATTCCCTTTATCATCATGTGAGTTACCGGTGAAATAACGAATTAACAACACTAGAAGAACAAGAAACGCTACTGCAAGTCCAACCTTTCCGATTGAAGAGGTTAACTTGTCGAGGCGTGCTTGTAACGGCGTTCTTTCGTTAGTGTCTCGCGATATCGAGCTCATCATTTGTCCCCATGATGTGTTTTTTCCCACAGATGTTACTAGCATCTGAGCATATCCATCCACAACTTTTGCGCCGGACAACAAAAAAGGAGCTCTTAAAGGCTCAATCTCTACATGGTCGCTCTCACCTGTCATGCTAGATTCGTCCACTTGCAACGAATAACCAGATAAAAATACTCCATCAGCTGGAATTTGATCACCAATCTTGAGAGACACAATATCTCCCACAAGAACATCAAAAATTGATATCTGTTGTGGCCTTCCATTTCTCACAACTTCAACTTTGATATTGTTGCTTATCTTAGACAATTTGTGAAATTGTCTTTCTTGTCTAAAATTGCTTAGTGCACTTACAACCACAACAAGAAAAACTGCTAGAAATATACTTCCACCTTCATACCAACCTTCCCCTGGTCCATGTTCTTTTATACCAAAACCAAGGGAAAGACCAGCACAAACAAGAAGAATGATAATTGTTGTATCATTGAAAGCTTCAAGCACAAAATGTAAAAGACCTTTTGGTGGTGGCTTTTTGTAAGTATTTGAACCGAACAACTCGATCCGTCTCGAAATATCATCGTCACTTCCAATGATTCCCTTTGTTGGAAATGTTCCAAGAAGATGTCCAACACCTTCAACTCCTCCAAACTCAGTTAAGGACTTCAAGTTTTTGTCCTTAACCATATCAGCAAGTTTGGTTTTATCAACAACATCAGAAACCAAAGAGTAATGATTGGTTCCATTATGTTGTCCAATTAGTGGTTCAATTATATCAAGAGTGGTGGTAGAACTTGAAGATTCTGTATGAAAGAGTTTTGTGTAGGGGTTAGAATTTTTTCTAGATATAACCTCTTTTGCAAGGGAAAGCATAACCCTTCTAGAATAAATAGCTGTGTATGCAAAACGCCACCTTCTTTTTGCATTGGTGTATTTGGAAGTGACTTTGGTGAGGGTATTGGTGATGTCAATGATAAATGAGGTACCATCATATTGTAGATTATGATTATTAGACATGGTGGAATTTTACTAGAGATTTAGAGAGTGCGAAGAAATATCTAGTTTGAGGAAAGGACTAGGAAAGAACTTCATTCTGTAGTTACAAGGAATGGTTGCATAAATATATATAGACATTTTTAATATTTGTCGTGTTAAAGTGTACATGAAATAGTTTCCATGTAACTTCCTAGCAAAACTATGAAATCTACACTGTATTTATTTATGTTTTTGTTGTTATCTAATTTTGGTCAAAGTTAGGAAAAGGACTTTTTTAACATATAAACATTCTTGCGGTGCAATTTAAATGGTTTTTGCTAGGAAGAAAGTAACAAGTTTGATACTAATAGACATTAAATGGAGGTAAAGTATAGTGGAAATTTCAAAATAAAAACTGATGCACGATCTGTGTAATGAAAAATATACTTAGTGGAATGCATTTTCAAGAAGTCGACATAAAAATGAGTTGTCCTTAACCATTATCTCTATCTCAATAGTCAATACTCGGTGCATAGCACAAACTAGGAGGAATGAAGAGACAAATCTTTATTTAAAAAAAAAGGACAAATTTAAAACACTTTGGTGACTTAATGTATTTTAAGACATAGGATGATATTGAATAATTTTTAATCTTATACAATTTTTGTTGGACAAAATGACATTTTAGTATTTTAAACAACTTGTACATGAGGCAAAAAGTTATGCTGTGGTTTGGTGAGAGACAAGAATTTCTATTTTTATCCTGTCCCCTGCCTCTAGTTTGTCTTGTCCCTAAAACAGTTTTACAAATCAAATATTGTACAACTTGAGTTGTCATGTCCTATTCTTTTTTTTTTTAGCAAATCAAACGCACTCATAGTCTAACACTAAATATAGAATTTAAATAGTGGTTTGCGATTTATAAGAGACAAGTTCTTTTACTAAATTCAACCTTTGCTCGCTTGATTTGGTTGTGATGATTTATAATTTAACTTTACATTTTGTTAAATATTTTTTATTGTTTAAAAAATAAATATTAAATAATTTTTATATTTTAATATCCAGAAAATTCTTTAATTAAATGTACTGTAGTTTTCTTTCTCAACCAAGAATCAAAATGCTTTTACAAAAAAAATTCTCCATATTATAAATATGTTCTTTGAAGAGCCCAGCAATGAACCGTGGCTGCACGTTCAATCATACCACTAAATTTAGTTCATTTTCACAATTATGAAAAGTTTCTCGATAGCAAATTTATATTCTCCGGTTAGCTGACTTATAAGGTAAGGAGTTGATTGATTCTTGTCCCAAAAAAAGAAAACAGTAAGGAGTCGATTCATCCACAAAGTTGTGTATTCAACTTTTGCTGTTGCCGATGTCGAAACTTTTTGGTGGTATAAGAACATCTGCAATGAAGACATATATTTTTAGGTACTTAAATGAGTTTTATGTGTACACATCACTCATTCATAATTTTTTAATAGTAGTATCTAATAAGCACTCAATCCCTCAAACTCAGCATCTCATACAATTTTCTTAAATGAGACTCAGTGACAAACTATCAATGACTATATACTATTACATTTTAATTTTTTAATATTTAAAGAGTCTCAGTTCCGCTTAAAATTGATGTCTTAAGTGAGACTTCGGGTTCTAAAAAGTTTCTCTTCAACGAAGATACGTAATATGTACTAAATGTTAAATGTTTAAGACTGTTCCATTAGAGATAGCCTAAGTATCCATAATAACACTCTTTGAGCGTTAAGATTTGTGTTGATGGTATGAACTCTGAGACTTAACTCATCAAAAAAATTCTTATAAAAAAAAAAGTTTCTGAATAGCTCCAGGTCTAATTAATGGCATGCCGTCCTGGACGGACAAGGATTTCGCGTAGAACTCGCGTACACGCATACAAGTACAAAGTTCCGGCCAAGTTTGGATAATTTTTTTACTCAAATAATATTTATTTATTTTGGTTAATCTTTATCTTTTAAAACACGATATTCCTTACCCTCTGATATAATAGAAACATGCAATCCATCATATAAATATGTGAAGTTATATATCATTTTCATATCAATTCATTATTTGGGTTCAAATTTTAGATATAATTTAGCATGAACGTGTCATCATGTACACACCAAGTGACCAAACACAAACAAGAATAAATTTACTCCTTAGTGCATTCACCTCATATTTTCCAACTTGGAAGTATAATATATTACTAACACTGTTAACTTTTAGAATGAATGAATCTTGTGGACTTTTGCTTACAACATCATGTACATTCTACACGACGCAATAGAGGGGGAACATCAAAATTTGCGGCATGTTTCACACCAGCCAAACGTAATGGGTTAAGCTATTATATCCTGACTCGTGTCGATTACTGCTGCTGCGGGACCTAACCTCACGTATCAGACATTTACTTATGACAAAATGAAATGAGACTAATCTGAAATCACAATAAATGTAAAAGGAAAAACAGATGGGAAAAAAAATGATATCACACTAGGATGCCTAGTTACCGTCTTTTGACAAACTAGCTGTAATATTAAGTTGGGCGAATGCAGTTGGGATCTTTTAATTTTGGATTAGATATGATTTAGTTCTTATAAACATGCAAGTTTTTCGTTTTAATTCCTCTAAAAATTTCCTTCAATTTTTACTCATTTAAAAAAATTTTATCTTCATTTTTCGTCCATCTTTTAAAGTAAACTCATATATAGAATTTATATTTTTGAATAAAATTTTGCAGAAAAATTCATAATATTATAAGAATCTCTCCAAAAAAATTTAGAATTTTTTAACAAAACATGAATTTTTATATTTTTTAAGGTTAAAAATTCATATTAAATTTATGTTTTGTTAAAAAATTCTAATTTTTTTTGAAAAATATTTTTACAATATTCTACACATTTTTGCACAATTTCATTAAAAAAAACTAAAATTAACTTAAAAATAGGGACCAAAAGTGGTGATTGAAAATTTTATAAGGCTAAAAGTTGAAGGAAAATTTTAAAGGGACTAAAACGAAAAGTTGATATATTTATAAGGACCAAAAACATATTTAACCCTTTAAGTTTTATACCAACCATATATTTCAGGAAAAGTGTGTATGTGATTTTAAGTTATAAAATGTATCCATCATTACTCTCTTTTCATCGAACACGGTTAAAAATTGTTAATGTGGACATTTATTACTAAGTTAGTAGTATAAATTCACCGCTCTAAAAACTACGATTTGAAACAAAATAGATTGATTAATTGATTTATAATGCTGGTGAAATATTTATTTGTAAAATTAAAATTGAAAAACAATAAAAAGAAAATGTATGCAAGTATTCATGTTTGGTGTTATAAATGTTTTTTTAAACTTTTATTTCAATGTTAAATCGTCGTGTGGAGCTAAAATTTCAAAGAAACAATAATAAAAACTATATTAAAAATAAAAAATAATATTGTTTGATACAATACATTACATTGAAAATCGTCTTATATCCATTTGTCGGAAAATGAGTTAAAATGACATCATCGTCTTCTATCCATCTATTGAAAATGAGTTAAAATGATATCATTGCTAATTGTTAAAAGAACATCTATTTTCATATATAAGTTACAAGACGGTCATTTAGTCACTGATCATCCATTTTGTTACATAGGTTACTCTTCACAACTTTTATATTTGAAAAAACACGTTTAACACTTGGAGTTGCCACCGGCAAGAGCAAAGCCAACTTTAAAAGTTTATAAACCATAGCAAATGTGTTGCACTTATTTGTTTCCAGACGTTTTTCACAAATATCTAAAAGCCCTTACAACTTAGCAAATTTTGGGTCAAATCGAACATTGTAACATAATTTTTAAGTTGAGTGTGTAACGCCACTTTCGACACATCTATAAAATCATTTGGATAAAACTCAGTCATCCTCAATAACTTGTTCACTTCAAATGCCGCAAATGACTTTGCGGGACTCAAACATGAAACACACCGTAAAAGTTCAATATTCTAGTGCTGCATTTTATCTATTATAAAAAAAAAGGAAAAAAAAGGAAAAAGCATGTGGAGCTATAGCTCCACATTTCCCCAACATGGATCCGCTGCTGCGTGTAAGCACTTTTAAACCAAACAAAGCTGAATGAAAAAAGATCAATTTGATACCAACAAAATTAAAATACATTTTTTCGTTTTTACTCACATGTATGATCAATTTAAAACTAAAAAGATTAATATAGTACAAACTATAAATTTATAGAACCTCGTGTAAATTTGATATATCAAACATACACTAACTCAAAAGACCCGTGACATGCAAGCAAATGTAGTAACTTTTTGCATTTTAACCCCACTACTGGTGCCATGTTTTTCTTAAAGAAAAAAGATGAACTAAAATAATATTCCCCAATCCTACAATAAATGACGTTTGGAAAAATAAAAATGTCCTTAAACGAATGTCATTTTCTCAGTAACTAATATTGATTCATTTTTTTCCTTCAAAAACAAATATTGATTCATTTTTTAAATTATAACATCTAAGTAGTATAATGTATATCACTTTCAATAAAAAGATAAATAATTTTAGTCGTTGTAATTTTGTTTTTTTAGGATGTTATCCCTACGTTGTCAGAAACCATCATTTTGAGTCCTTAAATTAATTCTCTTTATTTAATTCACATCTATGATATAAAAAATAAAAAAAAATTAAATTAATCGATTGGACCTCCCAAGCTTCTTCCATCTCCCACTCTTCAGTTTTCATGACTCGCCGGAATGGAGACAGGAAATAGAGAGTCGACAAAGAACAAGAAAAATAATAACTAAGTTACTCTTTAGATATCCATGGTTTGCCTTTGGACACTTTAACCGGACGAAAATACTTTAAACGGCAGTTAACTACATTTCTGTTTAATTTACCTAACTGTACTGTACTTGAGTGTCGTTCACACCTTTAGTTCAATTTTTGTATAATGAAATGATTATTACAAAAGTTGAATCATATACTATTATAGACTATTATAGACCCATTATCCTTCAATCATATACTTTTATAGACCCATTGTCCTTACCAAACCGAACTAGTTGGACCAGTTGCTCCCTCGTTGCTGCAGCACGAGTAGGATTGTTTCGAGAACAGAAAAAAAAATATATATGGTCGAATAAGAGAAGAATAAACTCAGATTCACTCCACGTGTTACTTTTTTAATAATCATTTCATAACACAAAAGTTGAACCAAAGGTATGAACTAACTACAATTAAACAGAAATGTGTTCTAGGTTCCTGTATTTGACAGGTTTGGAACAACAACTAACTACAATTCATCAACGTACGGTAATTAACTACCATCGAAGGTATTTTCGTCAGTTCGAGATGCCTGAAAGCAAACCATGTGTGCCTAAAGAGCAATTGTATTGTAATTGTGTACCATAAGGGATCAATAGTTAAAATGGTTTCAGGTTAATTTATGCCATGCTGGGCATGCTTTGGTGTCATATGAAATCAAAGTAAGGAGTTGAAGAGGAATTGAGATTCTCAATTTTGAATTTTCTATCTTTCGATAATTTTCGCATAAAGAATGTAAAAAATACAAAGGAAAAAGAAGAGAGAGACAAAATATGTGGCAACATTTAACACTATGTATGCCTCCGTTCTTAAACATAGTACTTATTTAATTAAAAATTTGTCAATAAATAATATAAGTCTCTTTTTAAATAAATTACTATATATACATTTACTGTTTCTTTTCTAAATAAACTTCTAACTAATATCACTATCTTAGGTATTCACACATATGATAAACACTACGCTACCAACTTTTTTTTTTTTTTTTTGTTAGAAAAAACCATCGAGC
>Ga0315915_1006678_pt1 | contig 14026 bp, 9 predicted proteins | sample MpolbnodulesMG_FD_207738 | JGI IMG/M metagenome (GOLD analysis project Ga0315915, IMG submission 207738) | Medicago polymorpha root nodule microbial communities from Los Angeles, California, United States - branched nodules | ecosystem: Host-associated > Plants > Roots > Nodule | place: USA... | reverse complement strand
AAAATAGGTTTTTCATTGTAACAAATATTCCAAACAAGGAAAGAAACCGTATTTAAATTGTTGGGACAAGTACGATCCTCTGTTTCTCACACAGAACAAAGCGATGTCGTTAAAGACACTAGCAACTTCTCCTATTACCGGTTTTGCCCTTTTCGTTCTTTTCCTTGCTCTTCTTCTTCGATTCTCCATCACTTCACAGGTCACTTTTTCAAACCAACTATTTTTTATTTTTTTTAGTATAAAATTTAAATTATGGGTTTTGATGTTTTCATCATTAAAAATATGATTTTGTTTTCTTCATATATGCAAATATCTTAACTATTGACTTAAGTCAACGATTTTGACTTTGATTTTCTGTGTTCAGAAATTGTTCACTACTGAAGAGCTTGCATTGTTCAATGGAACTGATCCAGAGTTGCCAATCCTTATAGGAATTCTTGGGTGGGTATATTTCTCTGTTATCTGATTTGCAAATCAACAATCTTTCATGTTCACCAATTTTTCATACACGTGTCACACTTGATTTATCACCTGCAAAATATGGTTAATTCAATTGAGTAGATGGTTTATTCAATTCGCCTTGAAAATTCGGTAGTGTTGACTTGAGACCTTGGACTGTGCTTCTTTTAAGGTCTCATGTTCGATTCTCATCAGTACCAATTTCAATGGCTAGTTTGGTTTCTTCAAAAAAAAAAAAAACCATAATATTCAACTTGAATTGAATTAAACATCTACTACAAAAAGTGGGTGTTCATGTATTATTACTGTTTGCAAATTTCTTAATTGGTAGGCAAGGACGTAGTTACAGTTTCTGTGAACTCTAATAATGTGTATCTATTATCTTTGATTGTTTTTTATAGGTCTGTGTTTGATGTAACCAAGGGAAAATCACATTATGGTCCAGGAGGAGGTTATCATCACTTTGCTGGAAGGTATGTTCTCAAACCCTCTTTCCTTCTTCATCCATGTTTTTGTTCAGTTTGTATTTCTAATCCAATGAAATTTACCCATTGGAACTCATGTTTTTCTTGGTCGGGATTTCATGATTTCAGGGATGCTTCTCGCGCTTTCTTCTCTGGAAATTTCACAGGTAAAATAGTTGAATTTCACTTTAAATGGATGAAATTTTATTCAGTTTTTCATTATTCTTCATTTATATCCAACATTGGTCATACTTTGTTGTTGAGAACTGATAGTATGTATGATGTTCTAAGTGTAGAGTGATAAAAAAACTGATCCATAAGTACCCAAATCCAAGGATATAATCTGGACTAACTTTTTATTATTCTCTGTTTCATTTGGTTTTGATCTTGCAAAGCCTCACCAGGTCTACTTTGTTTTCATGGAGTTGCAATGTTTTTTGTTTCAAATTTGTATCTATATAATTCAGTATACAAAACTGATAGAGTATTTCCCATCATCTTCATGTTTTAAATTGCGACTGCCACAATGGTTTGATGATTAAATAAGATTAAGAAATGCTAGATAATATATGGGCTTGAAGACCGGAACCTTTGTTAATTTTTCTGGAATCTTAATCAGAGTTCTCAATTTCTGATTTAATCATGGACTTTCTCCACTTCTTCATGCCGGAAAACTTGCCCAATGATATTCCTTTAGTTGTTTTTGTATCATATTTTATCTTGAATTTATATTTTAACAACCTTAACGATACTTTTGCTTTAGATAGTAATGATGGAAAAAGATCTTTAGATAAATCAGAACATCGAATGCATTAAAATATAAAAAGGGGAAAATAGAAGAGAAATGGTTGCCAAAAATAAGATTAGATTATCCGCTAAAATTTCTTTAGAGTAAAATTCAAAAGGCCCTGTCCCGTATAGATCTGGTTTTGAAATGTTATAATATACCATGTTATTACCAAAACTTTTCGTGCTATTGCTGCTCCTAGAAACAATTTATTCCTTGAATAATATAGTTTGTGTTATAATTCTTAATATTCCTTTTTGCTGATCATGTAGGAGATGGACTCACCGACTCATTGCGCGGTCTATCTAGCACTGAGGTTGGTATTGTTTGCTCATATTTTCTTCTCTTTGTTTTCTTAGATTCCCAAAATTCCTACAATAACTTTAATAATATTGATTTTTCCTAAACTGAATTCTTTTTGTTTATTGAACTTTGGTATTTCATTGTTCGTTAACGGCTTGACAATTTAATAAATTTGGATCTTTAATCATTAACTGTTTTGGTCCTCCCAAGTATAGAACATTGACTTACTCACATGATTTATCATTTCGTAACAATTGCTGGTGAGAATTTTAATTTCATTAGAAACCTAGTCATTTAAATACGTAATCAGGCTCTTGGCCTTACTACCTTTAGAGTATTCGTGTAGAAATGTCAGTTTCTTGTTTTCCTGTTCTTCTCTCAAATTTATAACTTTCAATTTTTTTGAATTTGTCTTATCTGAATTATCTGGAACATAGATGTAAACCTTACCCCAAATTAAACTGCGTGCAGGTCAAGAGTGTAGTTGACTGGAGGGATTTCTACTTAAGATCTTACAAGTGAGTCATATTTCCTTGAATTTGCTACTTTGTTTTAACTTTCTAAGTATCTGATTAAAGAAATGCTTGCTTTGGAAAGATAGGATAATAGCTTAACTTCTTATGTTACATTAGTTATGATGGCTTTCTCAAGGATAGGATGATAAATCACTAAACAAGTGGCTGTTCCACATATGCTCTTGCACTGTTATGAGCGTAGCAGAGGTAAGTTTGTTGCGTTGGATGTGTGGTAACACTGACGAGATAGGATTAGAAATGACGACATTAGAGAGAGTTGGGTTAGCACCTATAGTAGAAAAAGATGGTGGAAACTAGACTTACGTGGTTTAGACATGTAAAGAGAAGACCCGTAGATTATGTAGTAAGGAGAGTAGATCAAATAGAGGTTAGTCAAATCACTAGAGGGAGAGAAAGATCTAGAAAAACTATAAGAGAAACTATTAAGAAAGATATAGAGATTAATGAGTTGGCTTAGCTGTTTGCCCGCCTAGACAGGATAGTCTGAAATATGGACTCTTCCAGAGTGTTAATTTGTAATCATTTTATTGTTTTTATAAAATTGATGCATGCTAATAGATTATTAGGAATTGAAAATTAATTTGATTTTAGCTAAATCAGGCAATCAGTTCCATTCAATACTTATCCTTACTTTACTTATGTAGGCCTGTTGGCAAGTTAGTTGGTCGATACTACGATAGCCGAGGGAATCCTACAAAATATTTGAAAGGGGTCGAAGCTAAGGCGGCAAGAGGTGCTCAGCTTCTAGAAAAGCAGAAGATTGAAGAGGCTAAACAACCTCAATGCAGTTCAAAATGGAGCCAAGATGAGGGCGGTGAGGTATAGACTATTGTCATTATTCTTAATCCTGTTTTCTGTATTTTATGAACATATGCTATTTCTCTCAATCACAATTACATGTATCATACATCAAGTTCTGGATGGTTGTGAGTCATGATTATCATATTATACAATGCTATCCCATCACTCTAATTTAATTACAATCAAACTACATTGTTTAGCTAATCAAAATAATGTGGAAATCTGTTGCAACCCAAATTGTCGTCATATTTTATAATTAGCAGTTTAACTTACCTGCATAAATGCCAGATTATGACACAGGTTTACTTGTTTTGATCAGGTATGGTGTGATGTTGGCTACCCTAGGTTGGTTAAGAGACCACTAGAAATTGCTTTGACCGGGAAGATGAGTAAGCGTTGTGCTTGCTTTGAAGAGTCTCAATTAGGGCAATCTGGGTTAGAGGTATATGAAGGCTGTGACTACAATGCGAACAGATGCAAAGTTTAATCAGGATTCTAATACAAATAGGAATTTTGTTTTGTTTTTAAGGTATATATGTATTTTGAATATGTATATTAAGGCTTATTTTAATGAAGCTAGTAATTGAGGTGTTTGTTTGTTACTTTGTGTTTGTGACTCACATGTGTCGTTAAACCAACATTTTTTTATACATGCAAGATACAAACTCATTCATTTTAAAAGAGCCATTCTTCAATAAACATTACGACATAATGAAACATCATCATAACATAAAGATCAACAGCGATATAAACCGTGATGATCCATTTGTAATCTAATTTTTAGTCTTCTTCTCTTTCTGGAGGTAGACCATATGGCTGGAGCATTTTCTGCATAAAAAAGCAATATTTGTTAAGTAAGAAAATCAACAGGTGTTACATCAATTAGTTAGGATGTCCTATACTAATTCGTTTTCACCTACATATCTTATATGATATGGTGGGTAAATACCTTTGTTCCCTGATATTCTTCATATTCAAAATGATAAAAAAAATAGAGGAATATATAGGAGAGAACATAACAACAAGCCTGCCATTGATTCTACTCAACTTTAATCTCTTAAACTTTATTTTTTTGGCGCAAATCTCCTAAACTTGCGTGTCCAAGTTGGGCATGGTAGATATCTACCAATTTCAAACTTGCGTGTGGATATTACACCATGAACAAATAGAGTGAAATGAGTTAGTTTAGTAGAGTAGCTTGCAGTACAAGTTATCTCATTGTAATACAATTTAGTGTAGTACAATCCTTCGTATTCACATTTAATGGATATAAATAGTGGATGTACTGTCATTCACATTTAATGGAAAATAGATTGATTTCATTCACTTCATATTACTCTCTCTCGCAACCCCCTCATCATCTTTCTCCTCTTTCTTCATCTTCATGTCAACATTACATTCAATGTAAGATCTAGATGCATTGCAACTTCCATCACCACACACCGGAATTCATATTTTATCTTTTACCTATATTTTATTTTTTTATGTTTTTATGTTGTTGTTTTATTTCATTGTCAAATGCAATTTTCTAGTTTAAATAAAAATTAGACTTGTAGGGTAATAAAATAAGAGCAACATATTAGAACAAAAATGCAAGGTAGGTAAAGCACAAATTCCACCTATAGATGGAGAAGGAGGAGAAAGATGAAAGGGGGATAGGCACTTGGGCCGAGATAAAAAAGTGTAGAGTCTAGTAGAAAGACCATAATATTATGAGCTCTTTTGATCTAATATTGTTCTTGTTAAGTGGACTACGACGGTGAAAAAGAGTTACTGAACCATGCAAAGGGGACCTTTGAATTAAATATATAGCGATTTATTTGAATTTTCCTATGGTATATATATGTTATTTGACAACACTTGGTAATAAATATCATATTGTAGAACAACAATTTCTTCAAATTCTTATTTGACAACAAAGGCAATTGTTTCATTAAATTATGATTGTGTTGCAAATTTCAATCCTTGATATTGTAGAGAATCATGGTGAAATATGGTTGATGTCACCCACATCCCTCTTCCATTGAGAATAAAAAACATTGATGTTGCATCATATTTTACAATCATGAAAAAAAAATATTTATAGAAAACCCTCAATGCAAGGCTTTAATCAAAGCCACGATCTTGAGATTTTCTATGCCCTAAGTCAATTAAAATAATGGTATCCCTCTCTTAATGATATTATTAACTTTGTTTCGTTTGTGCTTAGTGGCTGAGTTTGAATAAACACTAGGGGTGTCAAAGTGAAGATAATAATATGACTTGTAAATTTATAAAAAATAGCATTAGCAAAGATACATGTATAGTCGGTCAATCTAAGAAACATCACAAATTATTTTCTTCAAAACTGATCAAGCCTCCGATCTAATAAACAATTAAATTTATTCTTTTTATTGATATAGAATGATCAAAAAAGTAAATAGCTTAAATCCTTCTAAGAAACTAGTCATTGCAATATTTAGATTGTGAATCTCAACATATAAATGATTGCATAAGCACAGCATTTGAAATATTAAACTTATTATGTTCTGAAAGAGCTAAAAGAAATTATTTTGTATTCTAGATAGGCTTCCCCCTCAGCAATCTATAGTGGCGTGTGGAAAATACACACAGCATTCTTTATCAGCAATTGAACAATTAACTTCTAAGTCTCTCCCTTTAATAACCAAACTTCCCCAACACTCTGTGAAACTACATTAGAGAATAACCAATCTCTATCTTCCAACATCCAAATTCTTGTGCAAGTCATTGGAATACAGTGGCTCGAGTTGTCGGATATTTATATGCTAATTGGCAGCTTCACCTGTTAATAATACATAGCATAATCATTAGAGAGACCCTCATATCATGGAAAAGTAAGAAACAGATGATAATAGATTCTATAATATGTACAATTGAAGCAACCTTGGAGGGCAAGTTTCCTCAAAGGAAGAGCTTCAAGGGCTAGAGAGCAAAGCAACAAATCAGAAATGCATGAAAAAGACAAATCAAGACAAGTTAATCCCTTCAAACTCCCCAATGAATTAACAAAGTATGGAGTAACTTTATTTGTTTCTATTGCTTCGGTAAAGCTTCTAACATAGAAAGAATTCAAAATCGGTCTCTGGTAGATTGCAGTAGCATTACCAGCACGTGTTAGGAAAGGGTAATCAAACATAACCACCGCTTGTATAAACTCACACAGTTGAAAAAACAAGGAGTCATTAATGTAGAAATTACTAGAGAGATTAACATTGCGGAGTTTTGAATGCTGAGTAAGAAGGTTTAGAGCATTATTAGTAGCGTTGCTGTTTGTAGCCATTGCTGGTTATTGTTTTGGGGGTCGCAGTTTGTAGCCATTGCCGGTTATTGTTTTGAGGAAACTGGTATCCAGTTGTTGGAGGAAAGGGAAAGAATCAGCAATGAAGAATATGTTACTGTGGTATAGAGAGACGATGTTGGAACATGTGGGCCGATTTTGAATGGGATAAATTTTAATTAAATTTTGAAATATAATATTATAACTAAAAATACAACACATACAACAAGTTGCTTGTTTGAAATTGCAATAATCTGCACAGTTTTCTTTTTCCCATAATAATCCGCACAGTTATGGCCACGGAGTTATTACATGATTATAATGTTTTTGGGGTCATTGGTTTATTACCTTTGATGCATTGGAATTTCTTTACAATGCTGATTTTAGGTTGGCTTTTTTGGCCTTTGAATGAAAAAGAAAGGAATTGATATTGGGCTAATCGGGGAGAGTGTTGTAATGTGTATTAGGAAGGAATGACTCTATCTGAATTATGATGCTCACACTCCCATATGTTTATGGATTCCACACTCTTATCTGTGTTTTTCTTTTATGGTGAATTGTTCTATGGATTAAAGAAACCTGGTTTTCCAAAAGCATCAAAGTCATTGCCTTTGCAAAGTAAGATCTTCCGCCAAGTTTTGAGTAGATAACCAATGAGTTCTGTGTTTTCTAAACTCTAAACAATAATCAATGAGTTATGAGTGCCCTCATTCTTAAGGTTTTTTTGATTCTGTAAAATCTAATGTATGAGTTGTATCATATCTTATTGGGAACTTCTTGGGATCGATAGAATCAAACAATCATTCTATGGCGGAATAGTTGTGAAAGGCTATCCGGTGGTATCATAAAGGAACTTGGCATGAAGTTTCAAACGCTATTGAATTAAGATTTATCTCTATGTGACCAATCAATATAAAACATGTACAAATGCACTTTTTAACAATGGCTCACAAACAAGTTAGATGGAAACTCACAATGCACCGCCTTTGGGTTGAATGCCGACAGAACAATCCATAGATTTGTTCAAAGACCAAAGAACGACCCTGAAATGATACACTTATCATTGTTGTTATAGAAAAACATATAGAGTATAGCTAGCTTGAAGGCAAAGGAAAGCATGACTTCATGTGACGTATATATATACTTACACTATGATAACCCCTCTAATTATAATAGGTTTCCTACCATGGCAATCAGATGTTATATCCCACAATATAGATTTCAAAGCTCTGCCGAGTGCGAATGAGGATCCTACAAAAATTTAGCACGTCAAAAGAAAAGAAATGTTCACATTCTATGTAACAAAATGAGACCGGTAATATGAAACATATTTCATTCAAATAATAACAATGAGATGTAGTCTCGTGCAAGCAGACCAGTAACAAAATAAAACAAATGGAAGTTCGCATACATTTTCAACAAAATAAAGAAAAAGTCTAAGAGAAGTAACATCTGAAACATAAAAAACTTACGCTCGAACAGAGCACTTCTAGAATAACTAGCAAACAAGACATCTCCCAGAGAGGAGTTTCCTATCATTGTCACCGGGACGGAAATGAGGTGGAGCCACTATTTTTTTCATTGATGGCCTTGATAATATCATCCAGGAAACAACAGTAGTAGACACTTCACGACAATATCTCAGATTAATCTCTCTTAGGTTTGTGCAGTTTTCTACCACTTGCCGAACTCCCTTCTCTGTGACATGATAACAATGTTCCAGGTCAAGTTGTAGAAGCCGAGGGAAAATCTTTGAGATTGCATACAGTGCTATATTATCAATTCTTGAATGGGACAAGTTCAATACCTCTAGTTTGGAAGCTTCATGGTTGATCGAAAATAGATTAGCTTGTGAGTAGAAGGCAAAGTTCAAATGCCTAATCTTACAACATCTCTCTATCAATATACCAATACCTTCTTCAGATATGCAATGGCAAGAATTCAAATCAAGAAGTTGCATATTAGGAAACATGTGAGCAAACATGTTGATGTGTTCATCTTTCAAACGTGGATTGTACGCAAAATAGAGAGACTTCACTTGATGGTATACAACCAAATCCATGGAGGAGGGTATTGGATCATTTCCAATATCTGTTGACTCCATTCTGATTTCAGTGAGCAAAGGACAGTTCCTAAGGAGTGCAAAGAAGGCTGAACTGGTGAGCTTGTAACAACCGCTGAGGTTTATAGACACCAAATCAGCAAGATGTACAGACAACTCCTTGATACGCTGATCATACAAAAACTTTGCATCTTGAAGATCTAGATGCTGTAGAAATCGACACCTTGACAGTAGATAACATATCCCATAATATGTATAATCAAAGCAACCTTGGAGGACAAGTTTCCTCAAAGGAAGAGCTTCAAGTGCTAGAGAGCAAAGCAAAAAATCAGAAATGCGTGAAAAAGACAAATCAAGACAAGTTAATCCCTTCAAACTTCCCAATGAATCAGCGAAGTATGGAGTAAGTTTATTCGTTTCAATTGCTTCTGCGAAATTTCTAACAGAGAAAGAAGTCAAACTCGGTCTCTGGCAGATTGCAGAAGCAATGCCAGCATGAGTTAACAGAGGACATTCTAACATAATCACCTCTTCTAAAAGCTCACAGTTCCTGCACAGTTCAAAAAACAACGAATCATTAACATAGAGATTACCAGAGAGATTAACCTTGTGGAGTTTTGAAAGCTTTTGAGTAAGAACCTTTAGAGCATTATTATATGCTTCGCTGTCGTAGTCATTGCCTGTTATTGTTTTGGGGAAACTGATATCGAGTTGTTGGAGGAAAGGGAAAGAATCAGACATGAAGGATATGTCGGTATGGTGTAGAGAGCCGATGTTGGAACATATAAGAGAGGTCAAGGTTGATGATATAGTAGTCCTTTTGAGAATAGTTCGTAACCCTAATTCAGGGAAGGTGGGGTGATTGGAGAGGTTGAGAGATGTGAGGGAAACAGAAAGGGGGATTCGAGTGAGAAGTGCGTTTAGGTCACCGTGGAGGCATGAGAGATCAAGGGAGGTGAGGTTTTGGAACCTTTGTAAGAGGCGATAGAGTGGTGATGGATTATAGATTAATCCTAAGGAATACACAAAACTGTTTGAGAAGGAGAGAAACTGTTTGGATACAAGGGATAGAGTCTCTAAGCAATGGTTACGAGCCTCCAGGACGAGGTTATTGTTGTTGAGGAGTTTCGATAACACATATTCCCAACAATCGTCTGGTAAACCTCGTCCTCCTTCTGTTGCTGCTGCCATTCTTTTTCTGGATGCCATATTCTTTCTTCTCTTATGGAACAAACCCTAACCCCTCGGTTCAGAATGTGTTTCTTTTTTCTGGATTGGAGTATTATATAGTACCTTCTTCTGTTTAAAACCAACCAACACAAATAGCGGAAAACAAAACAATCTCAACTCTGTCTGTCAAAAATATTTGAAAAACAACAAACCATATTTTATATAAATTAAAATTATAAGTATAGATATGGATACTCCCTTACCATATTTATCTTTTTCAATAATATAACAAACACAACAAAAAAAATTCTTATCTTTTTTAATAACAAAATATAACATTATTATAGAAAAATTTGTTTCATAGTATAATTAAAATAACAAAAAAGTCAATCTAAAAAAGTTTATTTTCTTTAATAGAAGGTTAAACTTACATTAACATGTATAATTATATCAAAAAAGGTATACAAAAACAATTTGAAAGGTATACAAAAACAGCTAGTCACTAAATATATGTAAGATGAACAACGGCATATTTTGTGGAATAAGTTTTATATAATTCGAATAGCAGTCTTTTTAAAATCGAGTATGACGCGTGAAAAGAGAGTAATGTGAAAAAAGAAATAGTCTATCTTTTTAGCAAAACTTCTAAGCCTATGTTCAAAGCCGACCTAAAAACAACATACTAGGCGGCCACATGTAGCCCATTTTAAACAAAAAAAAAACCTAAGTATGCCTCAATTAAAAAATAGTTTACCTATTCTTGGTTGCAGGTAGGATTATCCCCATGAGCTTAGCTCAATTGGTAGGATATTACATATCATATGCAAGGACTGTGGTTCGAACCCCGGATATAGAATCCTCACTCACATGTGAGATTGTATATTTTTTATATACTATAGTTAGATTAGAATATCTAAAATCTAAAATTAATAACTTTTTTTTTGGTGGCCGGGGTTCAAACCCCGGACCTTACATGTATTATGCATTGTCCTTACCAACTGAGTTAAGCTCACGAAAACTTAAAATTAATAATCTAATGCTAGTAAACGGGGGTTAGTATTTTGTATCACATCACATCAAATCTATATCAATTAATGGTTACTCTGTCTCTATTAGTCCGATATGATTCCATAATTTTTTTCCTTCCCTTATTAAAATCAAATAATTTCATTGGAATAATTTTTGAAATCTCAATTTCTAACCGTCTTAAACAAAGTTATCAAAACCGAACCGGACCGGCCGGTTCAACCGATTAAACCGTGAACCGGTCCAATGTCTAACTGTCTTTATCAGCAATTGAACAATCAACTTCTAAGTTTCTCCCTTTAATAACCAAACTTCCCCAAAACTGGGTCCAAACTTTGTCGGTTAAACTACATTTGAGAGCAACCAATCTCTATCTTCCAAATTCTTGTGCAAGACATTGGAATACTTGGATATTAATATGCTAATTGGGCCTGTTAATACGAGATCTACTTACGGGTATAGCATAATCATTAGAGAGACCCTCATATCATATCATGGAAAAATAATAAACAAATGATAATAGATAATAGATGTCGTGGAAATGGAGACTTTGACAATAGATCCCATAATATGTATAATTCATAGTCATATAATTCGTAATTCGCTTTGATATGTGGTACGGGTTCAGATACGCGGTACGGAAGATGAAAAGAATTTGTTATGTTTGAAGGTATAGAGTTTCGGTACGTCTCAGTTCGTCGTATTAGTACTATTTAATTAAGTATAATAAACTATCAATAACTTTTCAAAAAAGAGTTTTTTAGTAGGATTTTTAAATAAAACTTAAAATCTAGTAAAAAGGTGAAATTTATAGAACTATTTGCATTTTTTTTAATAAAGAAGTATTTATAGTTTTAATACCAAACAAAAAAGCATTTAGTTAAAAAATTAAAAATCATCGATTTGATACACTTTCATTGATTTCCAAAAAGTGAAATTTAAAAAAAAAAAATTTGTTTAAAAAAACCAATAGAAAATATGGGCCAAAATACTAGAATATATTTTTACAATTCATTGTGGGCCAAGCTAACCCAAGCCCAATGTAAAAATAAGTCCAACAAGTCAAACCCTAATATCATCATCTTCTTCCTTTCACTTAAACGTGAAACAACAGTCGCCTCCTCCAAAATTCTTTAACCCATCTCCGGCGCTTTCCCACAAACCTCTGAACTCTCGCCATCACTCAAGATTTCAATTTATTTATTTTCTTCATCTTTATTAAATAAATTATCGGTTTACTAGGATTCTTTTTTTCGAATTTTTCTACTGGTTCGTGTGGTACGCTTGCTTTTGCAAATTTGTACACGAATTTGGGAGAACCACCAGTACGTGAAAAAACTGGAACCGATTCGCGCGAATCAATTCACTTCTCAGTGTATCACACCAATTATGTAACTATGCACCAAACTTTCAAATTGATTGATTCTTCATTGGTTTATTGGTTGATTGATCGATCGATCGATTCTTCTTTCCATTCTTGATCCATTATTTTCCACAATCGATTGCGAATCCAAAATTGATTATGCATCATTCGTCGATTCCAAGTCGCGCGTTCAATTTTGATTCTCTCGAGAAACACTCTAAATCTCACAAATCTACGGTATGTAGCTCTTCTGCATCTATTTTTCGTAATTTGAGGTAAATTTTTGATGGTTTTGAACACATTTCTTCATTTAGGGTTTTGATTTTTTATATATATCGTGCTTGCTTATATTTGATATTTCTGATTTAATTTCAAGTTGATTCTTAACTTTGATTACTGATACTTAACTTTGATATTTCGAGCATGTATTGGATTTATTGATCGAGCATGTATTGGATTGTTTGAGCATGTTTAGGCTTCATTGATCGAACATGTCTATTCTTTAAGCTTCCTCGATAGATTAAACTTCAATTGGATAATCTAGGTTATTTGATTTCAGCTCGATTTGAATTTACTATAATGTTTGATAGGTATATATTAATGTGTATGTTTATTGACTTGTTTATTTTATAGAATTTTCCATTTTAGGTGTCAAACTTAAAACGTACACTCAGTTTTCATGAAAAAACAACATATTTAGTTTAAATTTTGGCCAAAGGTTGGCTCATATGTTACTTAGTCCACGGTGGAGAATAATTAGAATTATCGATATTTTAATTGTGCTTATTAGAAAATGTGTAGGAAGCTGCATATAGTCAACACTATGCTTATTATAAAATATAACATAGTAATTTTACTTTTGGTCCCAAAGCATATTCCCTAGTGTGCAGGTAGGAAGCAGTTCATTACTGTTATTTGCAAATCATGTTTATTATGACTATCATTTTTTCTACTAAATAATGGACTATGCCAAGTGATGTTGCCTATTTATAAAGGAATCACTTCATTGTTGTTATGCTTATATCAAACTTTAGAGAACTCTTGAGTTTGGAACTGTTTGGATAAACATCTTATTTGGATCTTATAGCAGAAGTACTTTAATGATGTTGCCTACGAAGTTTGTGGAGGGTGACTTTTGTTTCTTTGTCATCTCCTACATGGTTTAATGAATCCATAGACAATAATTTTATTATTTCATCGAGTGTGATTTCCTTAATTAATTATGTCACAAGGTCTGTGTCTTAACAGGGACACACTTTTATCTATACTTATAGAATCACAGTGAATTTTATAAGTATAAATTAAAGTATGTCGCTATTAAGACACATACCTTGTGACATAATTAATCAAGGAAATCACACTCGTTGATATGATAGATTTATTTTCTATGGATCTATTAAACTATGTAGGAGATGACAAAGAAGCAAAAGTCACCGTCCACAAACTTTAAAGCAATGGATCTCCAACATACGATGCATCCATGTTGCATCTGGTTCTAGATTTTCTTATCGATCTAAGCATAGAGCTTGCAAAAAGTGGGTTGTGTAGATCTTGGAAATTGACCAACAATTGTTTCATAGAAATTGAAGAATATTTGCTCAAAAGGGGAAAAGGAGCAGCAACGGCTGTTGTTAAGGTTGGAGTTTGTATCACTGATGAGTCAATAAATTAGTGTTTTTAATATGTTATTTAAGTCTATTTTATTTATATTTGATTTAGTTTTATTTAAATATTATTTCCTTTTAGAATTATTTTAC
>Ga0315915_1006676_pt1 | contig 14032 bp, 6 predicted proteins | sample MpolbnodulesMG_FD_207738 | JGI IMG/M metagenome (GOLD analysis project Ga0315915, IMG submission 207738) | Medicago polymorpha root nodule microbial communities from Los Angeles, California, United States - branched nodules | ecosystem: Host-associated > Plants > Roots > Nodule | place: USA... | reverse complement strand
TGGTCAAGTCACGTACAATCTTCTTGTCGTCCTCCTTTAATCTACCGGCAAGAATGTGTCCTTCTAAAGCCGGCTCCGTCACATGGTTGTGAACTCCATTAAGAATGCTCAATCCCCATTCCTTTGTTTTCCTACTAAGATATCCACTAACCATGAACAAGCACCCACATTTTCTTAAGCCCGTTGACGCATGCTTCAGTTTTTTTTTTCCGGCACTTTGTGAGCTCCACTCCTTTCACACACTAGTCACAACATTGGATTGATCAAACTTGATCTTTGTGTAACAATTGTAAATCCCGCCTTATTTGCTTGACGACGTGCTCACTCAAGCAATTCTTCTCTTACTTTCCATTTAATGTCGTCTGAAAAAAAACCTAGCCGTGTCAACTTCATGGGCTTTAAGTGGGAGGACACCGGAGTCAACATATTTAGAAGCTTCAACATTTACGGAAGCTCCATCAATGTTTGGTTTGGCTTCAACCTTAGGCGGTTTGACATCTCCGGATTTTTTGACAAAATTTGGTTTTGTCTCTCCCGGATCATCTTCCGCATTGTCAACCATTACTAAAATTAAACAAGACAAAACTATGAATTAACGACTAACTAATGCATAAACATCAATGCCATAATGAATGAAAACAAAAAAAAACAAAAAAAAATTGTGGAAAAATGGCAGTAGCTCCATTTTTTTGCGTTTTTCCAAATATTTCCCAAGTAATCCTCGACACTTGACCGCCGAAATTTACTTCGGTAATTAACTACCGAAATTTTCTTCGGTAGTAAACTGTCGATGAATCCCATAACAGGTTTACGTAAACTAACGTAAAAATCTATAACAACAGTTAAAAATGAACGGATTAAAATGCTCAATACCTGTTTTTTTAGTCAAAAGTATGTTGATACCTCCTATGCTTGATGCTTCAATGATTTTGGAGCAAGATTTGATGAGAGAAAAAAAATATTGGATTTAGGGATTAGATGGAAGTGGTATGGAAGTTGATGATGAAATAGTGTGTAGGGGGAGCAGGTGGCTGTTTCATCTGATGAAACATTTTCTCAACAGTTAACTGCCGAGGAAAACCTCGGCAGTTAACTGCAGCCGGTTTTTGAATTCCTCGACAGGGGCATTTTCGTATTTTATACGTGTTTCTTAGCCTAACAAGATGTGTGAACAACAATTTTCTTGAGAAGCATGTATGAGAGCTGTCATAGGCCCAATTAAGGCCCAGTCAGGATAGGCAAGCACAAAGCCTAAATAACCTACGCGATCTACGTTTCATTTTGGTTGGTTACTTAATAATTCCCTTAAAATTGCTCATATTTTTGAAATAAGTCGATCGAAAGTTACGATCTAATTGAGATTTACACAAAAAAAAAAAATTGATTACAAGTTACCATCATGTCGGTTGAGAAATTTGAGAGACTTATTGCTCATATCTGAAATAAGGTCATTTTCCCATTTTAATTACTGTACATTTTTCTCACCCTAAATGCATGTATTAGTAGTATTTTCTCCTTTAACTCTTACCCTTTTGCATAATTAATAATGTCTCTCTTTTTTTTTTTGGAGGGATAATAATGTCTCTCTTTTATGTACCTCAAAAATATAGTATGAACTATTAATGAATGTTAACGCATGTGTTTTTTTTTTGACAAAAATGTTAACGCATGTTAGTTTTATCAGTAATAATAAATTGAATTTTTATCTTGTAAATGTGTTTGTTCAACTCTGGTTGTAAGCCTAATTTTTAATAGGCTTTTATGCTTTTATACTTTTACTCTAGAGAGCTCATTCTTATGTGGCAATTTTTTCTTTCTTTTTCTTATTGCAAATATATTTATTCTATTGTTGAACATAACATTTATATTGAACCCTTGTAGAGCTCATTCTAATTCCCTTCGTTCTTTCTTCTCCTATTTCTATTCTCCATGCATTACAACAAAAAAGGACATAGCTAGCAACGCGGTTTTTCTTCATCGAATTTTTACCAAATTCGTATGAATTAATGAGACCTATTTGAATTTCAATATGTGGAAAATGTATTAAACAATATAATATGTTTTCTGATGGTGTTGGCTCGGAACTTTGAAGTGTTTTCCTCTCAAGATTTCAGATTCGATTTTTTTCGATGTCAATTTCGATAGAATAATTTACCTTCCTAAAAAAAATAACGGGAAATATAAACATTGTTTACATGACAAAATAGGGAAATTCTTAGATGGGCACAAACTCAACACTTTAGACTCAACCAAACATACATATATTCTTTGAAATATGCTAGTGTGTTTTCCCATTAAAGTTTTTTTTCCCTCTTTTCAAATACGCATATATATAAGAATCAAATCCAAAATTATAGATCTAAAGAGCCCAAGTCCCTTTCAACCAATATCATAAAAAATATTTAAGCCAATAAGGAAAAACGACAGTGGTTTTAACTTTTATCATTTTTTTGACATTCTACTTATTCCCCACTTCATAATCTTGGATCAGCTTTACATGATAAAGAAAAACTTTTTCCACAGTTCATGGATCACACATGTTTTACTTGGACATGATCCCACGCATCCAAAGAATAGGAATCCTCACAAAGAGAAAGAGAATGGACGCAATGCAACTATCTCTCTTTCTTTTGTGGAAAATTATTGATGCTGCTGCTTGACTTTCGTGATTATATTATGAAGTCAAGTGTGTGTGTGGGGACAAAAAGCTCAATAAACATTTCAATCGTTCAAATGCAAAAGAACCATATTGGAAGATGGAAATTGTTAGGGAAGTTTTATACGTAATTTAGGATAGACTGATTCTTTAAACAAAGATGTTTGATGAACACTCGTTCTTTTGTACACGTTCGACACTTGATCAATCATGTGTAAAAGTGAAATTAATTTAGGTCAAGTTGGAAATTGTAGTTGATTATATAGTTTAATTAACCACAATTTTGGACGCGATAAACCATGTGTCACACAGGTGTATTAAAAAAGAGTGTTCATGTATCATTTTTGTTCTTTAAATTCATCCCAAACATTAACAATAATTGATGCCACTACTTTTAATTAGAAATTCAGGGTCCTCGGCGTACTTAGGCTTGAAAAAGTGACGACTATATCGGTGTTGATTCAACAAAAAAGAACTACTATAAGTCGAATTTTGAAACAGATATTCATTTTCCCTTTTTTTTTTGTCAAATCAACATCGGATGAGTCATTGTCTCGCTTGTGATGACAATTAATATCACGAACTTCTGCTTGCGAATAGCAACACCAATAATATTAGAATTTCGAACTATTTAAAAAAATAAGTTCGTCGTAGATCATATGAAACACTTGCATAAGAGATTAAGAGTCACTTTAAAAGAAGCCTTGTTTGAGGCAGTAGTATGCCTGATTTTTTTAGGTATAGTCTAGCCTCATTGTTCGAAGCCTTGTTTGGTTTGGGTTGGGGTGTTCCGTATATACGCGGCACCCATATGTAATTTTTTTTCCACCAATCCGCGAGCTTTGTGCGCCTTGCATATTCTCGTCGTGAAAAAATTTGCCTTTTCAAAAAAAAAACTTTAAAAGAATTTTTTTTAGAAGAAGCTTTAAAAGATATTATTAATAAGTTTAGAAAGGTCCTATGCAATTATGCATACAGCAGCTTAGTACTGGCGGTCCCCTGGTGTAAGCCTTAATAATGTATGGTGGGTGGGTTTGATTTTAAAGGCTGATTCTTCTGGTCTAGTGGGGGTGTCCTGTCTAGTGCCCTTCCAAAATTATTAATATTGGTGTCATATCTTGCTCACCTTCACATTGGACAGCTTCTTTTTGGTGCTCATTTCAGGGTCTTGTCACCAATAGGGGATCCACTTTTGGCAAAAATGTTATATTCCAATTGGTCCTAATTGGTGCATACAAAATAAATCGTATCAATTTGATTTTCTGAAATCTCAAATGTTTGCCAAATATAGTCCTACAAAATTCAAATATTTCATTTATTAGATATTAAATAGATGTATATTTTTTTTTCTCTAGAACTAATTTGGATTTTTACTCAAAAGAAAAACCAGTTAGAACAGACTACCTACCAAAGACAATCTTATCCATAGGAGAGCTCTTCATCATGACGACATTTTTTGCATAGGTGGATGTGGGTGTTCAGAAACGACGAGTCATCTTCTTTTTCGATGTGACATCTTTGGCAGTGTATGGCACGGGGTTTATCAGTGGCTTCAGGTCTCATTCATTTCTCCTAACTCTGTTCGTGAACATCTTATTCAGTTTGGTCACATTGCGGGGTTACCGCGATTTACGCATTCTTTCTTAAGAGTGATCTGGCATGCTTGCGTTTGGACAGTTTGTAAGGAAAGAAACAATGGGATTTTCGAAAACAAAGCACTGGATTTGGTTCAATTATTAGACAAAGTAAAGTTTGTATCTTTTTCTTGGTTAAGGGCGAATAAGCTCACTTCAGCTTTAAGTTATAATGACCGGTGGCGACACCCTTTAATTTGTATGGGTGTTAGGGAGCAGTCTTCTTGTCTTTTTTTTCATTCTGTTTTGTGTAGCAACAGAAACCTGATCTTGTATTTTTTGAGAAATGACTCTCTTTGCACACCTTATGCGAGATGAATTACTCCCGGTGTTTAATCTAATTTCATTTTGGCTTCTTAAAAATAAAAAATAAAAACATTTGTTTCTAAGAATTTGAGGGCTAACAATTTAAAACTTAAATGTGAAATAAAAAATAAAAAAAGACTCAAGAAAAATGAGTTGCATGCCTTGAAATTAATCAACTAACTTCATAATGAATTATTTTTTGAAAGGTTCATCATGAATTATTGTTTGTTATAAGAAAGAAAGAGTAATGATATGATTTCAAGATATGGTTGAAGCATATGAGGGCAAGTATTGAAGAAAATCCAATGAAAATTTTGAAAGAGAAATTGCAGTCGTATCTCATTCATACTTTATGCGACAAGCATGTTGTGGAGTGGTGGTGAAGGAGTGAGTGAAATTATTCAATTAGGGAAGTGAGTGTGATGTTGAATATATTCGTGGTCCCATTAACACAACCTTACAATAATTACCAATCACCAACAATTCACTAAGCATAAGTTATTCCATTTCTATCATTGTTCTCCTAATAATAGACCAATATTCACTTTTCGTAACATTAGTGTCTTTTAAAGGTGAAAATAATCAGTTCCTTGATGAGATTTCCCGTTTAATATGATGATTAGACTTGATTTTATAACTTTTTTTCTTCTGAAGGGACATGGAGCATTGTAGAATATTGACCATATATACTACATGATTAATTTATATATTGTTTTTCCATAAACTTATTAATTAAAGTCCAAACATATCACTATAGTGAGAGAAAAAAAAATCTACTCGTCTTCTATGAAGGGTTGAGGACCCAATAATCATGTTCTAGAAAGTCGAACACAACACCTTACAAGTCATTATAAAATGAAGTTGCCACAAGTATTTAATTTAGATATATGTTATCAAAGTAATCAATCATGACACCGTTGGAAGAGAAATTGTATTAACTTTATATAATTAAAAAAATTAGACATATGTTTTTTATCGAAGATTAATCACTGCTAATGACTCTGAAAACTTCGTAATCGAATGGTAACACTCCAGTTACTTAGTATTTTATATAAGAGAAACATATATAGAATAGACACGGACGGAGTGGAAATGGTCTCTGTTCCATTTGGCAAAAATTACTTAGAGTTCCATTTGGTAATTGAAATTGTAACCCTCCAAAATTATTCAAGAGTTTTACATGTAGGACTGTTGAATTGTATTGAAGCACTACTAGTGCGTTCCATTTGCAAGTTGCAACCACATCACAAAAGGCCTCAGCAGCATCATGTATGGCCTACCCCACTTTCTGGTGATCAATGTATTTATTGTTATGAAAAGGTAAAACTACAGAAACAGAACAACACGTTCCAAATATATAGAAAATCGTTAATGCAACCGAAACGTCAAAGTCTGTCTTTTTCTTTGCACGAACACTTGCACCCAATATGTTAAATGAGATATTTATTTTTATGTAAGAGGGAAAGAAAAAAAATAAATTGAATGGAAAATTTTAACCAAATGATAGAGATCAATATGAAAGTATTAAATTATTGATCTAGTCAAGAAGACGAGAAAGGATTACCTCACCTTTAAGGTAAATTTTGAGAAAGTATATGACTTTGTGATGTTTTTTGAATTACATGATGTGGAGGTTAGGGCTTTGTGTTAAATGAAGTTCTTAGATTCGGAATGTTATTCCTCAAAGTCTTTGTTTTGGTTTATAGATGCTCGACTAAGGAGATCAATATCACAAGGGTCTCGCATAAAGGGACCTTCTTGCTCATTTCCTATTCCTCATAGTGGTAGAGGGTCTAAGTGGCTGATTAGGCGTTCCGAGGAAATATGTTCTCATGTTTCAAGGTGGAGAACTCAAGGTTGGTTATGTCTCACCTGCAATACGTTGATGATACACTTTTCCTTGAAAATGATGTTGTCGATAATCTATGGACCTTTAAATTAACCCTCCAATGTTTTGAGTTGGCTTCGGTATCCGGGTTAATTTTTCAAGAGTTGTGTTATGGATATTAATATGGAAAACACTTTCTTCGGGATGTCAAAACGTTTTATGCATTATAAAGTTGGGTCTTTTTCTCTTTAGTACTTCAATTAGCCGGTTGGGGTCAATTCAAGGTGACCTAGGAGCCCCTAATCCAACTTATCTCTAATAGACTTTATCAATGAAGTTACATGTTGGTTAGTTTGGACGGGAGTGTGACCCTTATTTGCTTGGCATGTAAGAGAAAGTGAAAAGAAAAATATCATTAGGCCAGGGCCTCAAACCAATAATAAAATTTTCTAGGTTATTATTGAGAAATTATCAATGTACGTTCCCGCATATGTACAATTTTTTAAAGAAGTACATATGGTACAATTGTTAGAAGTGATTTTGAAAAAGTAATATTAAAATAATTTAAGATAATTGAGGTTAAGAAATTGTTTTATTTACTAAAAATATTGAAGTGCATTTTAAATAATTTCAAATAATTGATTTTTTGAACGAGAAATCTATATCAATTTTTAAAACATTTTTTCAATAATTAACCCATATTGATCATTTAGTCAACTTTTTTATAAGAATAATGGTTATTTCTTTTCTATTTACAAACTCTTGTTTCAGAAACTATTAATTAATAAATACAAATAAATTCATAAACGTTAAAAGTTAAAACTAGTTTACATGTTTTTTTTTATTTCAAAAAAAAAAATGTTACGTGTCATAGATTATGTCCTTTGATTCTATACGTACATGATATAAATAGTAAAATAAGTGCTCACTCGTTGGGCAGCGTTTAGCATGGAAAAATTGGCATATTTCCTCATCTTAGGTCAATTTAACAATGTCCATTGATTTAATATTAATAAATACCAATGGATAGGATTGTGCTCTCAAATATTTACCTATAATGCATGGATATTAATATTAAAAAACTAATGTACTATTTTTTGAAATTGTACAAATCACCTAATTTTGATAGATATTATAGATTGGGAACTAGTAGAAAACTGGTTGTTTTAGTTCGTTACCAAGTGATATTTATTTCAATAGAAAATGAACCAAGTGATATTGCTTATTTTCAAAGAACGTATTTTACTAAAAACAGGAATGTCATTTTATTTTATTTTATTTTTGAAAATTAATATTATTTTAATATAAAAGAGTACTGTTTGAAAAAATTAATTTTGGAAATGATTTTAAATTTCATTTTGGAAGGGAATGTTTTCATGTTAAAACAATTATTGAGAATGGGGCTGGGAATATATATTATATTTTTAAATGAGTGTCAGAAAAATAAGATGTATCTCCCGTAAAGAAATAAGCAAAATAATTGGGGTGAAATTAGAATTAGGGATATAAGTTGGAATAAAATTAACAAGGAGTAAAGTTGATAAACAAGTAAGACAAAATTGGTCTAAGTAAGTTGGTTTCCATGCTAAAACTCGCCCTCTCATTAATGGTGAAATTTTGCCACTTTCTTCGACTAGAACGATCAGAAGAAAAGCAATGATATTTAAACGATTATTTTGTAACAAATAATCTTTTTATTCCCTTTTATTTTGGGATAAAAGGAAGGTAGAACAAGATCATAATACAAATACGAGAATGGTTTAAAATAGCCGTACAAATATTATTTATGGAAACCACCTTATGTGAAAAGAATAAAAGGTAGTGCCGGAGAGAAAGCTTTCGAAAAGGGTCGAATTCATCAAAAGTAAATCAGAAAGTGCTGTTGGAAAGGTCATTTATAAGAAAAGGGGTTGAATTCATCAAAAGCAAAGCATAAAGTACTGTTGGGAAAGGTCATTTATAAGGAAAGGGGACAAAGAACTTGAGAACACAATTCATTCATGCGCACTAGACGCCACTAATAGGAAATGGTACGTGGGTCATGAAGAAGTTGAAAGTCAAATATTATTACCTTTATGTGAAAAGTGATTTTGGCAATGAAAATTATTAGGGAAAGAGATGCTCTGCAAAACATAGAAAGAAATTCTATTTCATTATTCAAACTGAATTTTACAAAGTGATTTTGGCAACGAAAAATATTATCACGTGTGTTTATAGATAGGTGTCTTCATCATAAATGTTGATGTCCTAACAATCTTGTTGAACAAGACAGTGTAATGACATTTCTTCTTGAACTTGCACGCCACCCTACATTCAAGACCATCATTCTCGGCAAATTACACTTCGCTCCTATTCAATACATTATGCACAAGTACAACATCCTTGAATAGTTTCATGTATGAGAACTTTATTCCTACTTTAAATTTAAAATTCTTTGTCGTTCTTTTTTAGAGTTGAACCTCATTATTCAGGTCTACCTTCGATGTCAGTATCGAATCATGTTGAAGGAGCAAAATAATTTGTATTTTTATAAATAGATGAAAACACAAAAGGTGATCGAGTGTACAAGTGGTACAAGAGAGAGCTTGTGAACTCAAAAAAAAAAAAAACAGATCTTGCTCGACAACACAACAAAATTACAAAAGACCTCAGTTTGATACAAAACACACACAACAACTAAAATGTGTGCGTCAAAGATTAGAAACCAATCATTCAAGAAAAATCAATATCATAAGACTGAAAGTAAGACCTATATTACATGAGAAACATGTATGCCGTTAGGATATTTTTCTATAAATAAGTATAGAAGACATTGACCTTCTTATAACCTTTACAGTTATTATTAAGCATCCAAATGCTCAGGCTCTTATAATAGGTACTCAGGCTCTTGGAGTACCTAGTCCTACTAGTCTTGACACTCCGAGGCTTTGTATAAAACCTACTTCTCTGTACCCTAACCAAAGGCGCCCAAACACGGGGGATGATTGAGCTAAGCGTATGTTGCTTATGAGAAGGTCGGGCCAAACATATAGCCCAAGAAAGGAGAACGTAGAGAGGTCGATTGGTCGTCTCATGATGTCCCACCTTGCACAATCACATCACGCCTAATCATTGCCATGTCGTATAAAATATTCCTAGGATTGCCACCTCCCATGGATTTGGGACCTAGGAAATGATTAGGAAGGTCAATGCGAGGACAAAACCCTAGAGCAGACACTATAAAAAGGATGGCTTAGCTTCTAGGATAAAGGGATAACATTCTACTACACATTTAACACACACCCAAAACCCTAGGCAGCAACCCCTTCTCAGGGGCGAAACCCTGGGCTTGTGTTCTTGACTAGAACAACTCTTTTGAGTTTTTTTTTAAGACATTTAATGGGTTGATTGTTGCTTGCACATGTGGTTGTTTTCTTGGGTTTTGGCCTAATCCTCCTAAACTATTTTCTTTCTCTTTTTATTTTTAATATATTTATTGAAATACCGTAAATGATAGGGGATATTTTAGTGGCAACCAAGTTGAGATGCATTTTCTACTATGTGATGCATTTGCACTTTAATTATTTGCTCAAAGAAACATCTTTAAGTTCACATCATATAAAATTACACATTTAAGTTTAAACTCCCTTCCAAATTAACAGTCACTCCCTTCTAAATCCCCAACTTTTGAAGGAGAGTTAAACTTGCTCCCTTCCTCTTCCACCTCTTTCATTCTCTTCTACCAAATAGACCCTTACAAGACTATTGGAGGTAGCTTATATTATAGGAGACGGTCTAATTCACAACATGTTATATTTCATTTCTGCCTACACGTTAAAAATCCTCGCCCATTATGATGAAGTATTTATGATGCTGTCATGAATAATTTCGAACCAAGAATTTATTAGAACTAAGCATTGAAGAGAAACAGTCAAACACGCACAAACTTTACTTGATTCATTTTTTATGCAAAGAAAGGACTAAAGCCCCCAATATTAAAGATTCGTGGGCTGAGAAATCTGCCAACCACATATTCTTTACCTTTTTTGACTTTCTTCTTCAAATAATTATGAAGATCGTTTGCTTCCCCAAAAAAGAATGGATGTCTTTTTGGTCCCTTATTATGTCACGAAATTGAGATTTGAGTGTGTCAAAAGGCTTTTTTGTATAAATTCATATTATTATTTTTTATAGATTTCTTTCATGGAAAGTACTTATGTTCGATGTACTATTATATTTGTTTCCAGACATGTGCTTTCACACCAATATGTTAATTAATTTTTTTAAACCGAATTTTTTATCAAATAGTTGTACTATATCCAAGTTTTTTTTGAAAGGAAAGTACTATATCCAAGTTAAAATGATTTTTTTTAATAAAATATGTACGGTGCATGTGACATATATTTGCTCTTAAATATTTGTAATATCAATATTAACATTTTACTAAGACATTAAATTAAAAAATATGCAACACTAAGTTTATGACTTTCCAATTTATGATGTTTTATTGTTGTTTATAAGCAATCAGTTAGCTTAAAATTATGTATCAATTAAGAAGAAATTAAACAAGAAGAATTTTTTTGTAATAAAAAAAATAAACAAGAAGAATTTTCGACTTGTACAATACATTTAAAAAGAATAAATTAAACAAGAGGAAATTATCGTAAAATTTTGTAGAAATTGATAATCCGATAACTAAGAAAACTTGATTTAAAAAATTGACACTGAATGAATGTCATTAAGAACAAGTATGTATGTGAAAAAATATTTAATTAAAACATGGCAGTAAAAAATATATATGACTTTTTTGAGGGAGAAAAATATATATGACTTGATGTTTGCGCAAATTGTCTTTTACATGGTTAGTGTATAATAAAAAAAATTAAAGTAAAATAGAACCATGTAAAAAATATTATTCAACCATTTTTTTATATTTTTCTATGAAAATTCTTTTTTTAAATAATAATAAATGCTGCACAATAGTGTGTAGCTCCGTTACTTTAAAAAAAAAAAGTTGTGTAGCTCCTTTATTACGAGGATTACAACTTCGAGCCATTTGCCCTTAGGGCATTAAACGACAATTGGGTGTCCCCAACACAAATTCAAGGAATCATTAACTCTACAAAGATATGCAAGAGTCAAGTAACATCTCCCTCTAGCAAATATATCTGAAATGGAATTCCATGTCGTCATAGAAACTTCACATTCACGCATTTGGAAGATAAGTAGTCGTCTAATTAAAATCAAACAAGTTTTAAGACAAAAGTTTTACATCGAGTTATTCAACATGTGCTCTTATAACACATGTTAGCATTTCTCTTATGGCTTGAAGATCCTCTTGTTTAACCCAAAAACTTGTTTAAGGTGTACTTGGACCAACATATCAAAATTGTTTATCATTTGGACAATTGATCTTTAGACACCTCAAAATTGCTCACTTTACTAAAAATATATTGTCGGGACTCGGAATTTATGGTCAGATCGACTTTTAACATATAAAAAGAGCTGATCAAGAGTTACAATCCGATCATGAGCGAAATTGAGATATCTAAAGAGCAATTGCCTATCTTTTGCTCATACACTAACCCGATTCATATAACGTGCAAGTTTAAGCGACCCGTTTATAAAAGATTGACGGGCATGGATACCCTCATAGCTTAGGTTTTATTTTCACCATATAAGACACAGTCAGTCTGTGTTCGAGGTTCTATTATTGGTTAGCACATTAAATTAAATAAAGTAACAAGTGAAAAATTTTATTTTCCCATAACATACATTGATGAATTTGTGCCCCCCTCAACTTCTCATTTTGTGGCATGACACTTGGATTTTTTGGTTTGTCTTCATATGTTGTCTTTCTGAAAGCAATCTTCCTCTCATTATCAAACTCTGTCCTACGAATCCTATGCTGCTCTGCTTTCCCTCTCATGCTTTACTCCCTTGATTGGTGTCAATCGCATCCTATTAGCTCAGCTCAGCTCAGCTGTATGCTCGTATAACTATTTCTTGTTTTTTTAGTTATCTATACATGCATGAATTTTCAAGTTGTTCAATAGTTGTTGGACATGTGCAAATAAAAAAAACAAACGATACTCAACATTCGAGACATATTAAATGTGAACACTTCTCTCAATTAGATTCAAACATTAGTTTGTAGAGAGTGATAACCCTTCTTCTTAACTCAAGTTGATACATTTATTTAAATCACCTTGATACATTTATATACTTAAATAAAGCAAGCACTATAACAATTATAACATCAACCACTATAACAATTATAACATTGCCTAAAAAAAAGTAAACATTATAACACATTAGCAACTTATTAAAAAATTAGGTTGAATTAAATAGGAAACTATAAGTGTGTTTTTAAATTTAAATTTTATTTTAAAGTCTACTAATGATTTTTTGGATAAACCAAAGGTATCTATGTAAAGATTAATCTCTTCGAGATATTGAGATCCATTTAACAGGTTGATCTCTCTCAACAAATATTTTTCCATACATATTGATCAAGAATTAAACCCTAGACCAAAGGTTAAAAGGACCAAAGTATCTTCTACATGTGTCATAATGTTTGAGACTGTTTCACTTTTGTGATCTAAATTTTGTCGGTAATACTATTATTTTTTTAAGTTGTGAAGATAGCTAAATTGAAAGAAGAATAGATATTAAAGAAGGAAAAGGAGTACAGTGTGATATAGTGCAATTTTTGTCATCAAGTAGCTAGTTTTGAAGTGCACACTAATGGAGTCAACTATGATAACATAGCATTGTGTGTGAGCAATGAGAGGGTTTCGTGGGCACTGAGAAAGTTCATATCTATTATTAGTGTATCTATAGTTGGAGGTATAAGGTCCCCAATCAAGCCTATTTAATTTGTTATATTGAGAAAAAAAGATTAAAAAAGACAAAGAAAGAAAAGAAGGTGAAAACGTTGGCAAAAGCGGAACAAATAAGGTAACACCACATATGCATGTCAAATCCATAACCTTTCAACCATTCCCCTTGGTGGGGTATGAGAAAGAAAGTGGAAAATAAATGTGAAAAGCAATGTGAGTGTGATAGGAGATGCTTCTTCTGGCCACCCTCAAAAGCAGTGGTGTTTCTGTATCATAGCTTCTATTTCACATGATATTATTTGAAAATCAAAATATGTACATCATATATGTAATAACTTGTTTTTTTTATTTCTTCAATAATTTATATATAATTTAAAAATACATAAAAAATCAAATAATAATGTTAAAAAAATATATATTTGACATCAAAATGATGTACAAACATGTTTGTTCATCTCTCAAAAAAAAAAAACATGTTTGTTCAGTCCACTAAAATAAAATGTTTCTTCAATATTATTTGGGAGGACTAATGAATGGGATGTGTGTGGTGGTGGATGTAAGGTTCTTTCCTTGCCCTCCCATTTCACCTAAGCCTTTACCATTCCATTAGACTTTTAACTCATTAATATCTTTCCTTTTTATTTTTCTTGTTTTGTTTACGGCTTATAAGTGATAGTAATACTTCCTCCAATCTCGAATATAATAGAAGATTTTTTTCCTTTCAAATTCATTAAACAAATAACGTATCTGATCTTTATATAAATCAAATAAATCAGTTATTTAATAA
>Ga0315915_1006675_pt1 | contig 14036 bp, 9 predicted proteins | sample MpolbnodulesMG_FD_207738 | JGI IMG/M metagenome (GOLD analysis project Ga0315915, IMG submission 207738) | Medicago polymorpha root nodule microbial communities from Los Angeles, California, United States - branched nodules | ecosystem: Host-associated > Plants > Roots > Nodule | place: USA... | reverse complement strand
GCTACTTTAATTCTATAATCCATCATTTGATATTTTTTTTTTTTGCTTTTAAATTATATACGTTTTTCTTTTAGAAAAGATCAATTGAAGTAGGAAAGCAAGGTGCTTCAAGCAAAAAGATGAAAAAGGATAGGGGTGGAGCTGCAACAGGGAAAAGTGCAAAGCCTGAAGTTACCACTGTATCAGCAGCTCCTCGAGTTAAAGCAGAACTTCCCTTGCCCATAATGTATGCTCTAAAGTCTGAATCTTTATTTTACGTACTTAAAATTCGATCTAGAATGTATATTTAAGCAGAAAGCAATCAAGGCATTATACTGATTTTTTCTTTCCATTAGGAATCTAGGTAGTCAATCCCGGATACGGCCAATCCCTAGGGGGGTAGCGCATAGCGTGATGACCGCTATTCGATCAGTTTTTTGGACAAATTGCATGAATAAATCTATAAAGTATAAACAAACATTTTTAATATAAAATTGAACAAATAACTAAAAAACTCGTGAAACATTCATAAATCAAAAGACTAGTCTTATTTTTCAAGTCCTTCCAATGGTTAAAGAACAAAGACAGAAAGAAAAAGAAAACATAGAAAGAAAAAGAAAAACATAGAAAGACAAACCTAACAGAGGAAAAGATTCAAAACATAGGAAGAAAAATAGAACAGAGGAAGGGACTAGGAACATAGAAAACAGATGAGAGATGATAGGACAGAGAAAGAAGGAGAGATGGAACAAAACAAAGCCATGCAACTTAGGCTTTGTTTGCGAGTTGGGTTTTGAGGGAAGGGGAAGGGAAAGAAAGGCTTACGGAGAGGTAAACCCTTGTTTGGGAGTTTTAAAAAAATAGGGAAAGGTTTTGGGGGGTTTTGAAGGGCTTCATTTGTCCAATTTTAAAGTTTCCCCAAATTGGGGGGTTTTGGGGGGTTAAACATACAAATTGACAATTTTGTCCTCATAATAATTCAAAATTCCAAATTATAATTTACAAGATAAATTACAAAGTATATCACAATGTATTGATTTTAAGAGAAAAAAAGAAGGTAAAATAGTAAAATTATCACATAAGCCCTCCATCTCCTTTCCTTCTTGGTTTCTTTAACTCCCAAACAAGGTGAAGGTTTTCCCTCTTTTCTCCCTTCCCTTCCCCTCCTAAGCCTTTCCTTCCCCTCCCCTCAAAACTCGCAAACAAAGCCTTAAGGGATATGAAAAAACAGAGGAAGATGAAAGGGTTAGGGTTAATCGGTGACGGCGGCGGTTTGATGGGCAGTGGCGATGGACGAAGAATTAGGGAGAAGAGTTTATGCAATGAAATTTTGTTAGGGTTTTCAGGTTTTGTGCGATGGAACAGTTGACTGAAGTGTGAGAAGAGGGAAAAGGGTTAGGGTTAACCCGAAACCCCCAAATCGCCCTTGAAACGGTTTAAAATTTAGGGTCCGTGGTTTTCTTGTTTAAAATAAGATAGCGGATCAGAGCCCGCTACGCCGCTATTGCAAACTTCTTTGCTATAGCCATGTGGCCGCTCTGCCGCTATAGCACGTTTTTGACTACCTAGATAGGAGTTGTGGAGTCGGCGTTAGTGACACTATTGGAGTTAGTTTTGGTACACTCAGTGTAAAACGTTATACCCTATCTACCAATCGCAACCAATCATATGTATGACTTCAAAAGTAGTTATGAAGTCAAATGTTTTTGATGATTTGATAATTATGATTGATAGTCATATTTTTTGTAACTTAATTCTTGCAATGAGAGGGTAAAACTCTATATTATTTTTCTTTTGTTGAGGGAATTTGATTAAAACTCTATTATTTGATTAGTTTCCTTTCTCCTTAGCCACTACCAAATCAGAAAATCAAAATTCAGTCATTTATATATTTTAAAAACTACGTCATTGAGATAAGGTCTTTTCCCTGTTATGGTTGAAAACTTCAAATTCAAATTGTGCTTACATTTTAGTTATTTTGCTTATAGATTTTAATGCGGTTCTAAGAGCAGGATCCAGTGCCTGCAATATTCTGTTTTAGACATCTGCAATTGATTGTGTGCAACAAAGACCAATGTTTATCTTTGAGTAAATTTACATGCTTTGAGAATGTAATAAGCATTTTCATTCAGCTCGACTCTTAATATATCTGTTTGAGACCAAAAAACATTTGCTGGTACATCCTATTGGCTCTGTCAGTTTAATTTCAATTTGATACAGATGTTTTGTTAAACAAAGAGATTGCTGTTTTACGTTGAATGCTTGTTTTAGACAACAAGAAAGTTTTGCTAAGAAGAATGTTGTGGAGGGTAGCTCCCTTCTTCAAGCTCTAGGCTATTTTTCTGTGTGTTTTTTTATAACATTTACGTTTTAGTAGCATGAAGAAAATATAACTATTAGAGAGAGAAGGGAAAATAGGAGAAGGATAAAACGGAATCCTCCGAAACAAAATATGCTATATACAAATGAAAAGTAGGAATGTAACAAGGCCTCGCAAATGTTGCCTTGAAATTAATCATGAGTAAGTAAAAAAACAGATCCCAAAAATAACCTGGGGTGGTGGGGGACGTAACTCTACAAGGGGTTTTAGACGGGAGAATGTCCTTTTATTAATCATAGTCCATCCAGAGCCTTGATTCTAGGATAAGGGGGACCGAATTTTGAAAAACATGTAACTCTTTCAGCAATACATACCAAATGTAAGTAAATAAAAAAAAGTATATCCTGTATGTAAAACTAGTGGTGCATTTCAGTAGTTTTTTTTTGGACAAAATCACTTGATAATCTTTGTTGTAGATGCATATTACAATTGTGAAGCACCCACCACACCACCTATGAATGTAATTGATGAATGCGTCTAAAATTATCACGAGATCAAAAGTGATTCTTTAATAGGAGAAAAACAATTTTTGGTGGGTTAAAAAAGGGAAAAGTTGTGTCTACTTGAATATGATGAAGATTTTTTAATAGAAAAGTAGTTGCCTTGGCCCATGTGGAGGCTCCGCCGTTGCTTTTTGGGTTGTGCTGGGGGGGTGGGGTGGGTCTGATATCTTAATGTCGAACTGTGCATGTGATTTAATTGGGAATTCCATGTGCCATACTTATGGGATGAACTTTTATTTCTGGATAAAAAGGGTTTTGAAGGAAATCAACGATTGGTACCCGTGATTTAGATTCAGCTTTACACAAATTGAAGGGGGAAATACTTCTCATCGATCTTATCTCTCGAAACTCAAATAATTTCATATTCTTCAGTTCTGTATTTGTTTGTTATTGTATGATGTCATTCTCACCTACTTTAGGTATTAGCATTTTAGGACACTTTTAATTACACGCTAGTAAATTTTAACTTCATTCTGTTGATTTTAATAATGTTGCATTGTTGCAGCCCAACAGAGGTAGAACACTCCATCCTTGAAGATTTAAGGAACCGTGTACAACTTAGTAGTGTTGCACTGCCATCAGTTAGCTTTTATACTTTTATCAATACGCATAATGGGTAATGTCTACTACATATTTTTCAATATTATTTATTATGTTCGACTTCTGTGACTTAATGCTAATATTTTGGTCAACTGTCTCAGTTTAAGCTGTTCATCAATATCCCATGATGGATCATTGGTTGCTGGAGGATTTTCTGACTCATCACTAAAGGTCTTTTTAATATGCATTCCCCATCATCCATCTGTCTCGAAGAATACCCTCTATCAATAGAGTTTTATCTTGGTTGATGACTGGATTTCTGATAATTTTTCCGATTTTATGCACAGGTTTGGGACATGGCAAAGCTTGGACAACAACCCTCCAGTTGTGAGTTTGAATTTAGTTATTTCTTTTGTTTAGACTAATCTATGACTAAACTAATCTATGACTCATGCATTCTTTGTTTGATAAACTTGGATGTGGTTGGAAACAAGTATAACGATTGAAAGACTATTTTTTAATGTGCTTCATTGAACCAATATAGTTCAAACAATGCACTGAATGAATCAACTCATTTATTAATGGAAGATACTCTGATATTACTTTATATATTATAAAACTTTGGCTTAAATATGTCATTAGTCCCTGCAAATATAGTGGTTTTTGGTTTTAGTCCCCTACAACTTTTTTTGTTTGCATTTGATCCTTGCACAATAAAAAATCTTTGCTTTTCATCCCCAACGTTATTTGAACATTAAAAACATTTCTGAAACTAACGAAGGGACACATTGGACAATATAAACGTGCCACATGGATCCCATTTTATGATTTTTAATTTATTCTTGGCAGCTTTACAATTTAATAAATAGTTTTATTAATTAATAATACAAATAATATTAGATTTCCTCATTTTCTTCCTCGTGTTTACTTCATCCATTTCAGCATTTCCACCCTCCACTAAGTACTAGCTAGTTTCTTCCTTTTTTTCAACAATCAAACAAACACAATTTCTGCAAAAAAAGACTTATTCTGAACGTTAAAAAAAAAGTTCTTGAGTTGTCGCATCATACTCGTGGTTGTTGATTCCACTCACAATACCGAAAACCGAAACCCTAATTTCCTCAATCCCCACCAAAAAGCATCTAAAACTTTTTCCCCAAAAAATCAAAGAAAGCCGTATTTCAATTTTCCCGTCGAACACTTTGGGTCGGCAGCTTCTCTTCGGAAACGTTTGGAAATAAAACCGGTTCCTAAGGTTCGTTGCGACTCTTCATTGGTCGCCGGGAATGTCCATGGGTTGTGATATTGTCTGTATTCGTGATGTTCCTTCAACACTTGCGCTTTTGAAAATACTGATGTCCATTAAATCGGCTCCAATCTTTAACTCTGCCAAAAATAAATGAATGTTTTTTTACAATATTTGAATTAATTTAAAATCATAAAGTGGATCCACGTGGCACATTGTTATTGGTCCAGTGTCCCTCCGTTAGTCTCAGAATTTTTTTTTAACGGTCAAATAATGTTTAGGGATGAAAAGCAAAGTTTTTTATTGTGCAAGGATCAAATCCAAAGAAAAAAAGTTGCAGGGACTAAAATAAAAAACCACTATATTTGCAGCGACCAATGACATATTTAAGCCTAAAACTTTTCACTGTATCATACATAAAGAGAGGGGCTGAAAGATACTTGGTAGTTTTTTTTTTTTTTTTTTTTGTAGTTTAAGAATATAACATAGGCCAATGTGGTCATTCTGTTTCCAAATGTTTGGGAAAAGATTTAAGGAGATGATCTTTGGGTTTTTTTCTTGTTGTGCTGGGTTATTAGAACCCAAACATAAGTGATGTTATTATAATTTATATGCAATGAATGGTATTAAGACAATAATGGTAGTCATCTTTTAGCTGATATGCATACCAAAGAGGCTATTAATGCTAAAAAACACGGCTTTTGCTTAAACTTTAAAGCACCAGTGCATGTATAAAAGAATTTGATAGTTGTGTTGAACAAAGCCATCACCGAGTTTATGATAACTCATGCATTGCTTTTTATAATTGTCCTGTTATCAATTCTTCCATCCTCAGCTCTTTCACAGGGTGAGAATGATACGTCACAAAACGAACAGATGCTAGGAAAAAGTGGCGGGAAAAGACAGTATACACTGTTTCAAGGTCACTCAGGGCCTGTTTATGCAGCCTCTTTTTGTCCTGTTGGAGATTTTATACTTTCATCCTCAGCAGATTCAACAAGTATGTTTACTCATCTCGTTTGAATATTTGTCTGCAATGTTTCTTCTTTGCTTTTGGCATCGTATTTTTTTTGTTTATTTCATATTGTAGTTTTAATTTTGGGTTTTAAATGGATTATGCAGTTCGTTTATGGAGCACAAAGCTTAATGCCAATCTTGTTTGTTACAAGGGCCATAATTATCCTGTTTGGGATGTTCAGGTAAATCATTTTTTCTGAAACTTTATTTTGATGATGAATGTAGAAACGGCATGCCAAACACTTGAATAAAATATTACATTTAATAACGTGACATATTCAATTTTTCCACTTGCTTTGAACAAATAGAGCATGTGCATGTGTGAGAGTGCGAGTAAGATAGTAATTATTTTTACAACGCTCTCAAAATGTCCTCTTAATATAATTCACACTATTTCTTGCATCTTTCTGTATGTATACATTATGAATATGAGAATAAATTCATTTAGCAACAACAAAGAAGTGTACAAAAGGATAGGAGTATTAGAGGTCCTTCTTAAATTAAAAGGATAAAATATCCAACGTCAGAGAAAATAAGACATTAATTTTGCAAGGCTACCCAATCCCTCAAAGTATCTGTTTTTTTTAAACCCTCTTTATTTCTCCGGCTCTCTGTTTCTTTTTAGGCTAGAGAATCGACGTCTGTTAATGGCAAGATATTGTATGCACATATATTCTTGAAGGTTGTGTTTATTTCTTTTTTCTGGATGCAGTTCAGTCCCATGGGTCATTATTTTGCCAGCTCTTCACATGACAGAACTGCTAGGGTTTGGTCCATGGACAGGATACAACCCTTAAGAATAATGGCAGGACACTTGTCTGATGTTGATGTGAGTTATTATTAATCAATGCTTTCTCTTGTTCTAATTTTCTCCAGGATTTGTTCTCTACAGCGTTTATATGTTTCCCTAGCTCATTTGATTTTGTATTTACATCTGGTGATTTAAGAATCCATGCCTGTTTTATACTCTTAATTAGTGCGTCCAATGGCATGCCAACTGCAACTACATCGCAACTGGTTCCAGTGACAAAACAGTTCGACTATGGGATGTGCAGAGTGGAGAGTGTGTTCGGGTTTTTGTTGGTCACAGGGGTATGATCTTGTCTTTGTCAATGTCTCCTGATGGTCGCTATATGGCGTCTGGTGATGAAGATGGCACAATCATGATGTGGGACCTCTCTAGTGGCCGCTGTGTCACGCCTTTGGTTGGTCACACATCATGTGTCTGGTCACTTGCTTTCAGGTGATACTCCACCTCAATCAAAATATATTAACTTCATACTTGTGGACACTAAAGGTCGGTTGCTATCATGCTTTAAACTAATGCTATTCATAATTATTGGATGTATCAGTTCTGAAGGTTCTATTCTAGCATCTGGTTCTGCTGATTGCACTGTAAAATTATGGGATGTAAATACGAGCACAAAAGTTTCTAGGACAGAAGAGAAGTAAGTTTGTCTAACATGGCAAAATATAGAGTTTTGTTCTTATATTACTAATTAATTTTTCCTTTGGCAGAAATGGGAATACTAACAGACTCAGATCGTTGAAGACCCTACCAACGAAATCCACTCCTGTGAACACTTTGCGGGTAATGTACAGTATTGTATGACTATATGTTTATCCATAGATTTTGTCAATAATCTTATGATTTGATGTTTGTATTCTGTTTTTGGATGCAGTTTTCTCGAAGGAATCTTCTTTTTGCAGCTGGAGCTCTTGCAAAAAATGCTTAATATATTCCGAGGATGCCAAGTCGGATAAAAATGTTAAATCATGTACACATTTTTTTATACAGGATTTTTTTAATGTAAATTTTGTAATCACATTTTTGTTGTCCATCTAATTTATATACCTTTATAATGTAGTGTTAAACTACTGACCGGAGATTAAAGATCATATTGTTGCTACTTCAAAAGCCAAATATAAGTTAAATTGTTAAAACTAAAAGATTAAAACGAACTTGTGCATAAATTAGCTGGTGTACTTTTGAGAATCCAATTTGCATCTGGGAACATTGAAGTATATTATTAACGCTTGTTTCACGTAATGCTTTTTCTTTGAATCGAGTTTACCTAATATTTGAAATGAAAGACATATATGACATCAGGTCCTATCTTAAAATCATGTTAAGTTGTTGCAGTATCCACATTATAACATTACTCTAATTCCTTCAACAACAAAAAAAACGATTACTCTAATTCATAACAATTTGTTCTTTTCAACACCTATTTGAAACGTTAACAGTAATTTCTGAATTTAATTTATGTGACTTCATTAAAGAACAACAAATAACAATTGATTTCTGATTACAAATCTCTGTGCATTGGTGTATATCACTCATTTGAAACAAGCTTCATAATCTATTTAGCACACAATTCAAATAAAAAGATTATAAATTGCAATTAATTTCAGAATGCAAATTATTACGAATAATAATACGCACCATTCATAAAAAGAAAAAAGCTCAGACAAACTGAGAATAACCACTTGACCAAAAAAAAACTGAGCATAACCATAGCATATATTTTCAGGAGTAAACAAACTGGTGATGTATTGTAAATTTGATTCCTGAAGTGAAGTGACTGGAGCGATCGTCATTTAGAAGATTGAGAAATCATAGCCAAATACTACTAGTTACGATTTAATGATTTTATAATTTATTTTTTTAGGAAATGATTTATAATTTTGTATATATATGATTTTAACTGTGAATATGTATAATCTCTCAAAAATAAAAATAAAAACCGTGAATATATAAATCTTTATTTTCTATAAAAGGTGTAGTTTGAAAAATAATTTTAATATTGTGAATTCAGAAAGAAAGAAAAAGACTCAACCACTTAGTAATGTATCAAGGCTTTGTCCCCTTGAGCTCAGCTCAGTTGGTATGAACAATGCATAAAATATGCAAGGTTCCAAGTTTAAACCTCGGCCACCACAAAATAAAAAGGCTTTGCTTGGTTGGGAAAGAATCTGAGGATAGACAAAAGTTAATGAAGCCCACACCTTATTAACATCCTCCTGATTACGAAAGAAAATGAGAGAAACTTGCTTTATTTTGTTATTCGAATTATACCCACCTAATGTACCCGAATTATTTTTCACAAGAATGTCACCCATTATCCTCCACTTTAATACCCGCAAAAGAAACAACGGCCATAAGTCCCCGTGAGCATAGTTCAGTTGGCATGGACAATGCATTGTTATATGCATGGGTTAGGGTTCGAACCCCGAACACCTCACTTATTCACTTTATAAGATGAATTCTAGCCACTAGGTTACCTAACCAAAAAAAAAAAAACAACGGCCATAAAAACAAACACCTAAGTTCTCGATTAATAAGATTTTATGTTCAACTTAACTAAAAAGATTTTATTTTATTTTTTTGAAAAATAATATACTCATTTGACAACCCACAAACTATAATTTATTTTAATCAAGATTTTGGAGTTTGTCGTCCATTTAAATTCCACAAGACTCAAAAGATTAATCTTTGAGTTGCACACAAAAAATACCTGTTTACACCCGAAAAAAAAGAAAAAAAACTCATTTGATAGAATGTCTTGGCAGTGAACAGAGGTGGTGGTGGGTGCCTCTTCTCTTTAGGAACTACTTCCCTTCCCCTTCTTAAAAAATCTCGTAATTTCGAAAGTGCATTCATGAAGAAAAAAAAAATTATATCTCATTGCAGTGACATTTTTGCAACTTCTTTCTATTTAAGTCTCAAAATACAAAATTTAGGATTTAAATCGTATTTTTAGAGACAATTTGTTGTCCATTTAGATTTCATAAGACTAAAAAGGATCGGTCTTTGCAGCTGAATGATACCCAATTTACACCAGGAAAAAAATTACTCATTTGATAGAATGTCTTGGCAGTAAGTAGAGGTGGTGGTGGGTGCCTCTTCTCTTTGGGACTTACTTCCTTCCCCTCGCCTTCTTAAAAAATCTCTCATAATTTCAAAAGTACATATAATTTAAACCACGTTGCAGTAACACTTTTGCAACTTCTTTATATTGAAGTCTCATAATACAAAATTCAAAATTTGAATTGTATTTTTATGGAAAGTTGTCATTCATTTGAGTTCTTGAGTATACACCCAAAAAAATTATACTCATTTGACATAGGAGTAACTGGAGGTGGTGGTGGATGCCTCTTGTCTTGGAGAATTACTTCTCCTCCCCTTCTTGAAAAATCTCTCTTAATTTTAAAAGTGCACTCATGAATAAAATAAATTATACCTCGTTGTAGTGACATTTTTGCAACTTCTTTATATTTAAGTCTCAAATACAAAATACAGAATTTAAAACGTATTATTCTTCCTACAAGTAAGAATACTAAACACTTAACCAATTTCATATAAATAGTTTATCGTATTTATACATTTTTAAATTTATTTTAGCTCTAATGCATTATTATTTCCGCTCTTTTTATTGCGCTAATGTTTGAAAATTATAAACGGTGTTTTTTTTAATAAAATTTTGATTTTGATTAAAACTAAAAAATATATAAATGTTTGTTGCTTTCAAGTTATAAAAATCAAACCAACCATGATTATCTATTTCAACGACGCCGACAATAATACAATATAACACAAAAAATATAATCTAACTTCTTTTTTTAATGACACCAACAACAATTTTATTATAGAAAAAGTTGTTTAAGGATATAATTGGAATGATAAAAAAGTAAGTATAAATATACTCATCTAGTTTGTTACACTTTTTAAATGATAAACGAAAAAAATATATATATTTATTCATATCGTTTTTTTTACATTTGTTTTAATATGTAAATTTATTCTTATCTATTTGTTACATGTGTTATTTGTATTAAAAATTAAGGGTATTTCTGAAAAGAAAAATCTAACCCAAAAGTATTGAAAGAGGTAGTTTTCTTTATATATTAAGGATATTTTTGGAAAGAAAAATCTAACCCAAAACTGTTGAAAGAGGTAGTTTTCTTTATATATGGTATAGATAAAAGTTAAAAAAACTTTTAAATTTATTGATGAGGTAGTTTTAAATTTTAAAAACTTTATATTATAGTATAGATATGAACTCAACATAGATATCTCTCTATTCACTTTTTATTGATGAGTAAAGTAGGTCTCTCAAAAAAGAAATTGATGAGTAAAGTAGTTGTTACTTTAATATCATTCCTTAACTAGAAATTTATTGCAAGTTACTTTTTTTTAATGAGTCAAATCTTTCTCTTCTATGTCAATATCTTCTGCCAAAAAAAAGTTGTAAGCTATACTCGAGGCAGTTTTAGGCAATAAATTAAAATATTTCACTACCCTCGTGAAAGAAGAATCGTCAAAATAATTAAATCGTTGCAAATATATAGAGGTGTGTTAATTGAATAACCATTTGATCGACAATTTTTGGGACAATCATAATTTTACAAAGAAAAAGAGGTATTAACACAAAATCCAAAGCAACAGAGAGAAGGTAAAAACATAAGGTGAGTAAGAAAGAGATAGTTGTCACAAAAGTTGTCAAAAAGTGATTGTACAAATATCATTTCTCAATATATAACTTTACATGTCATTAGTTTTATAATTAATGCTAAATAAACATTCAATCTCTCCAACCCAGCACCTCAAAACAATTATTAATTAGGTCTCAACAATAACTCTATATCATTATATTTTAACAATAATTTATATATTTAATAATAATTATATAATTTTAAAATATTAAAGTAATTTAATTATAAATTATAAAAGAAGCGAACATTTTTCTAGTTTTATTAACAATTAAAAAAAAGTTAAAACTTGAAAAACAATATAACATAAATGATGATAAATTACATAATCTAAATAAAAACTAATCTTGTTGACTGTCACTCCCAAAGCGTTGCCACTATTTTTGTTGACGATTAAATATTACTCTTGCAACTATTATATAATTTACTTTTTATTATTAAAATAATACAACAATTGAATAGAGAAAAGAAATAGAATTAATTTCCCTAAAAAAATAGAATTAATTGTACATGTGAGACTCATGAGTAATAGGAGAGAAATGGTGCCTATAAAAACATTCATCTTCATAAGCAACATATTTATTGTTGTCACAATGGGGGTGCCTATTTAGCATAATGCTAAATATGGGAAGGACCCCGTTGTAGATGGTCTAAGAAATAAAAACAACATAGCTCCAAAAATGAAAAGGTCAATATAAAGAAGTGCTGATACATGATCATTAACCTTGATGGCACAAACACGCCCTCAGGGTCTTTATGCGAGTTGATTATTATAGGGTTTTGGAGGGAATGGTTCTAGAGGGCAATGTCTATATTTCTATATATTTAAAAGAACAAAATTATACATAAACATATATTATAATGTCGTTCTTTTTATTTTATTTTTCTAAAATATCAAATATATTAAAATATAGGCATAACCCTCCAAAATCATCCCCTCCAAAAACTGGCTCACAAACATATCCTAAATCTTGTGTTCTTCCCTCAAATAATAAGCTCTAAGTTTTGTGCACTCTATGTTGTAGAGACAAAAAAAAATGCTCAGAGGAAACATATGTCAAAACAAAACATATTTGACAATTTAATAATTTCCATTAAAAAAAAATATCAATATGGTTAGTTTTACTCGACCGAGACATAATAATATACTTTGAATATGCCCACCTGCTGAGATTAGAAAAGATCCAGCACAAACCTCCTGCAAAAATCATAAGATGTTTAATTAAAAGATAAAGCAGGCATGTAATTAATTAGTCACCAATTATTACTAGATAATACAAAGTCAAAGGCATATCTGACACAAGGAAACTATAAGCCAACCTAAGACCATCTCCTTCAAAGTGCCAAAAGGTAGTCCAACCTACAAGGTTGCATCCTAAAGATCATTAAATCTTTAGAAACGACCACACCCTTAAAACACATTAAGCAAGGGAACAAAACATCATTATATATAATACTCCCTCCGTCTTTTAATGTAGGCACCCGTTTCCTTTTTCACATTTCTTAAGAAATGTTGTCAGTGTAATTAATGTGTCTGTTTTGTGTGTTAATATTATCAAATTGTCCTTTGTTTGTATGTGTATTAAATTTGACTTTTCATATTTCAAGACAAGTTAGTAGTATTAATTAGGGGTATGTTGAAGAAAAAATAATAAATGCATCTAGTAATTTGAAAGGGGGTTTACATTTAGGGACAAAAATAAAATCAAATGAGGACTTGAATATAAGGACGGGGGAGTACATACATTCATTCATTCAACAAACTCTAGGCTAGCTTTAAAGCACCAAATATCATATCAATGATTCCCCTCTCTTTACCTCAAGGTTCCAAAGAAATGAACACCAAGAAGAAACCGAATAAATTGATCGTGTTCATTTCTTTGGAACATTGGGATAAATTGATGATGTTTATTTTATACCATCTATCATCCAAAATGTTATTTGGCATCTCAACTAAAAAAATTGATGCATGGTGTTTCTTACACCTAAGCCTAAGACCATTTTCATTTTCCAAGACATTAATTTAATCTGTTCAAAGACTTCTGATACCGTAGCCACCATACCTAACAATATAGTCTCATTGATTGCAGCCCAACCAGACCAAACCAAAACATAGCATGCAAAAACAATATTAAGTATAATTACATGCTTATTGAGTATAATTAAACTTGTTTCCACTGTTATCAAACTAAAACAACATTATATGTTTGATGAGCAATAACCTGTAAAAACAAATGAAACTTATTCGTAAACAAAATGTTTTTCTTTGAAAATTTAATGAAAGAGATGTATATTAAACAAAACTTCTCCTAAGTAAATATCCATGGCATCTGAATTACAATAGCATTAAATGCTTGAATAATTGAAAGACAAACGATAAATACAAAGGGAAATCCACAGATCTTACCTTCACAAACAATTTATATACATATATAGGAATTGCAAAAATTATGAATAAGATTTCCATAATGGCAACCATCACTTGTTTCTTGAAGTTACCAAGTTTCCATATACCACGACCAAAAGAGAAACATATGCAATTTTAATTGTTGTACACAAGGATTATACGAAGTAAAGAAACTAGATTCCCCTATTATGTGATCATTAACACATGAGTCAACAATCCAAAAGAGTGACTAGGAGCGACATTAAGGAGGGAAGACTATAAAAATAACCTTTCTAGACTATGAAGCAGGCAAGAGGTTTGAAACAAAGGCTTTGTTTGGGAGATTGGAGGGGAGGGAAAGGGAAGGGAGGAGGGCTTTGGGGCTGGGAAATTTAGGGGAAAATGGAGAAAAACTTTACAATTTTTGAAAGAGTATTTTACTAGAAAATGATAAAGTAATTCTTATGATTGATATATTTTTAATTTTGAGAA
>Ga0315915_1006674_pt1 | contig 14036 bp, 7 predicted proteins | sample MpolbnodulesMG_FD_207738 | JGI IMG/M metagenome (GOLD analysis project Ga0315915, IMG submission 207738) | Medicago polymorpha root nodule microbial communities from Los Angeles, California, United States - branched nodules | ecosystem: Host-associated > Plants > Roots > Nodule | place: USA... | reverse complement strand
ACCTCTTTGGTTTAAGCCATAACTTGTTGAGCAGATACCATGGAATCACAGCAAGTAGAACTGACAGAAAAAAGATGATTATTGTTGTTCCTGTGGGAAACACAAACACCTCCATTTTATGTTTTTGTGTTGTAATTGGACTGTGTCTTGTTGTGTTGTGTAAACAGGTTTCGCTAAAGAGATATTTAAAGGTAGTAATGGTATTTAGAGATATTCACCTAAATGTGGGGTCACATGTACTGACGTACATGTGTTATTCGTGTTGAAAAAATGAGACTAAAAAACATTTTTTATATTATATTTGTGACAACATTTTTCTGAATTATATTTGTGAGAACTTTTTTTTTCTTATTTATATTATATTTTTATCTTGTTTTGGTTTTTGTGTCAATATTTTATGTTTTTTAAAATTATGGTTGTTCCAAAAATTATGAATCAAATAGTTGTTCAAATATTATTTATCTTGCTTATAATATCAAACATGATTGCTTATACATATTTTCTTCTTGTTGTTTTTGAATTTCAAGCCTAATTTTACATATAAATATTTGATTAACAATATTATAAATTAAGTAATCGGTCAATTTTGTTTTGAATTAAGACCGAATAACACGCATGTGAGCTCTAGTTTTGAGACCAATAAATTTGGACAAACCATCTTAACATAAAACATCAACATAGACACTTTTTGATTAAGTTTGATGAAATTAGGATAATGGTGTAAATATTTTATGATTTAAAGGACCAATATGTAAAAAAAACTTAAAGAACTAATTTGTTATAGTCATGTAACTTAAAGGACCGCAAATGATATTTGGTCGAAAGAAATAAAAAACAATATTAAAAGTACTTTTATTTTGTCAAGTATCATAGTGGTTAGAATTCACCTTTTATCAAAGTGGGATGTTCGAGGTTCGAACTCTGGCCCTTGCATATAACAATGTTTGTCTCTGCCAACTGAGTTATGTTCACTCAACATACTACATTTATTTTATAATAGACATCGACATAATATGTGTCTAAACACCACATGCGTCCCCAATATAGTTGTAGTTTGTCTTGAACTTTTCTGAAGAAAGAAAATTTATTTTATTTTTTAAAAAAAACTACTTTTATGATTTTTATAGTGTTTGTTTTTTATTTTTATGATATTTCATTTTGTTAAAAAAAATTATTTCTTAGCTTTAAATTAAAAAGTTATTTAGAGTATCTTTTTTAAAATCTATTTTAAAAAATAAAAAATAAAGACTTTTGGGAGTGTGCTCCTCTTTAAAGTCTCAGGGTCGATTCTCCCGGATATTAATTTAAGTGGGCTAATTTAACTTCTTCGAAAACAAAAAAACCGAAGTTTTAAAGTTTCAAATCTTAAAAAAATAAAGTTTTTTTTAACAAGCCAAAATGAATTAAATTAACAAAACCAAAGCAATCCATTCAGCACAAGGCGTGTCAAAGAGACTACTAAAAGTACAAACAATCAAGCGTGTAACAAGAAACAGTGTTAGCCGATATCCAAACACATGAGGGGATTCAACGACCACAACTGAGTATCAAAAACAAAAGTAATATGTCTAGCTTCCAGCCACCACAAAGAATAATATTTTACTTTTTCAAGTAAGTGATAACTAATGCATTCCTGATTTTTAAACAATATATTATTTCTCTCATTCTACAAGATCCAAGAGCACATAAGCCATATGAGTTGTAGAAATTTTTGCCGCGCTTTCAGACCACTTGTGTAATAAATAAATTGGTAGAAGTGATCCTTAATAACCTGGGTGTCCACACCATCAAAACCGATCCAAGCTCGCACCAACGGCCAAAGGGAGGCGAACGTTGGGCACAATAAAAACATGTTGAGCATCTTCGACGTGGCCATACCCAGCCACACACAACCGCGCCACTGTAGAAAAAAATAATAATAAATAAGTTTTATGATAGTAAACTTATGAAAATATTCAAAACAAACACAATCAATATTCAATCGAGGTAGAGAAAAAATTCACATCTTTAAAGAGTTCATATAAATAACATTAAAACTAGTTAATCAATCGATTTTTTTTTAGAGGTAGCTAATCCATCGATGACAACTATTTTTAAAGTTTATTAAATATCTATTTAATAGATAAAAAATTTAGGGTAAGGGATACTGCCCAATCCAAGATAAGCAAGATTTTAGCATTTACATAACACTTACAATGGTCTCTATTAAATCTTTATGACTGAAATATCGACATGATTAAATATTTTCAATGATGATGGTCCAATCTATGAAGATGTATGTGGATATAAAAGACTTGTTGTTCAAACAAAAAAAACAAAGACTTGTTGATAAGATGTTGTATCTCATCAATACACGCAATGATATCACTCATCCAATACAACAACTAAGTCAGTTTTTGAACAAGCGATACATGCAACACTTCAAGCCTTTGTTTGAGTAGGGATGTTAAAGATAATTACTTTGTTAGTTTGTGACTTAACCTGATTGTTAACCAATTACAAAGTTAGTTACAATCTTTTCTCGACTTTCTCTCCGGTGGGAGACCTGTATAGGTCTCTCACCGTAGGTGACTTTTTATTTTCCTTTGCAAAATGAATATGGACCATGGATATTTTATTTAATTGAATCGTAGTGATTTACAATAGAGATGACCTAATTAAATTTTTATTGTTGAAAAATATAGTATAATTAGTGGTAGCATTTACAAAGGGTGATTTAGTCCTTGAACCAAAATATTATTGAAAAATTTAGGACAAGGTTAAAATTCTTTGTTTCTGAAAAGGGTGTTCCATAAGCTCATCGATAGGCAAAGATGAAATTGGTGTTAAGAATCTCACGGTTGCCAGTGTTGCTGGTTTATTTTGGTGATAAATGTTCAATATTATTGCAATCAATTATGGGTAATGGTGGGAAAGGTGAAGAAACAAACTAGGAAATTGTGTTTCGTTTTTCTGGGTTGAAATTAGGAAATTCAAGTAGCTTCATCTTTCTAAACAAATAAATTCATCCACAAACCAAATATTCATTCGCAAATTCATCCATAACTCCATATATAATGAATTCCGAAATCCATAAATGAAATATGGCACAAACTAAGACTCATCTTCATCCCACAAATCCCCATACTCGGTTTCAAAGCAAACTATAAAGTCATCATCAAACCCTGAAATCTGTAAATCATAAAATTCTCAATCGTTGCATGTCCCCTGTTTATATAAATCACGAATTGTTCATACTCATAAATTTTGAATCTGGAAATGTCTTTAAGAAGGGAATAATAAGAGAAAAAATCAATGAATTTTGAATGGAAGAAGAAGGCGGATTCATGTTTTTTTAATGTTTAATTTAACCAAAAATCGAAACATTTTATGTGTGGGTTAAGGTGTTGTTCTTCATTTGTTGTGCGACAACAATGGTGAATGTGGAAGATGATAGAGATGAAGATGGTAGGGAGAATGTTAGCCATAAGATTAGAATTGATAATATTTTAAGTTTTTAACCGTTTGATTAATTCTGCTGATTTAGTTTTAATGACAATAACTATATAAAATTAAATAAAAATAAAATTTATTTTTTGACAAAAATAAAAATAATATTAGAAATTACATATAATGGTATTTTTAAATAATAATATAAATTAGACTTAACATGTGTATAAGCCACCAGAGATCGCAGTCATTAAAACAGTCCATGTGACATTGCCACATCATTATCAGTTAGAGTCGCTTACTAAGACTAACTTCCGTTCTATGAGAATCTTCTTAAAAATGAAGATTCTTATGTATGATAATCTTACTAAGAACTAACATCCGTTCTATGTGAATCTTGTTAAGAACTACGATCCTTACCTATGAGAATCTTACTAAGAACTAACTTCTGTTACACGAGAATCTTCTTAAGAACTAAGATTCTTACCTATGATAACTTTACGAAGAACTAATATTCGTTCTATGTGAATCTTGTAAAGAACTAATATTCTTACCTATGATAATCTTGCTTAGAGCTTACATCTGTTCTATGACAATCTTCCTTACAACTAAGATAATTACCTATGAGAATCTTATTAAAATTAACTTCCATTCTATGAGAATTTTCTTAAGAACTAAGATTCTTATCTATGATAACCTTACGAAGAACTAACTTATGTTCTATGTGAATCTTGTTTAGAACTAAGATTCTTACCTATGATAATCTTACTAAGAACTAACATCCGTTATATTTGAATCATGTTAAGAACTAAGATTCTTACCTATGATAATCTTACTAAGAACTAACATCCGTTCTATGATAATCTTCCTTACAACTAAGATTCTTACCTATGAAAATGAAAATGAAGCAAAAGTTCATTAATTAATGCATAATAGCTTTTATTGTTAGTGAATCAAATAGTACAGTAGGACAAAGAGTATAGGTAATTATGTTTCTACATCCGTTACATAACAAGAAGCAATATAGACAGTAATAAAGCATCCAGCTCTATTGTTATGTTATGTATTATTTTCCTTTCCAATTTAATTTGATGCTATCTGGCATTGCATCTGAGCTAATCATTTCACATATTTTTTCAGTTTTGATATAAAACCGTTTTAATTTGATTGCTGTACACCATGGGTTTTTAAGCATGCAGGCCCTGTCATTTTATTTGATCATACATGATTTGATATAGTGTGTGTTAAAACGATCTTTGTTGTGTTAACACTTCAATTTTACCTAATAAAGATCTCTAAATTTTATATTCTACTGAACATACTCATAAATCCTCTTTTGATTTTTACACCAACTAAAAAATTCTTTTGTTCCAAAACAAAGAGACATCACTGCAACAACATCAATAACACAAGAGCAACACTAGAGACAGGTTTTGAATAAAGCAGCAATATAGATGGTAACACCAGCACTAGCAGAAAACGGAATCAGCAACACTCAGGGCAAAATTATGGACATCAGGAGTAGAAAATATATCAGATAGTATGCTCAGATCCTTTTTCTATAATCCAACAACGCCAAAGGTGCAACAAACAAAACCAGCCAGCAGCAATATCAAAAAGTGACATCCTCGTCCAGGAAAAAAAATCATATTGGAGCAATATTAATTCATAAACTCATACTTGTGGTTTCTTATACAAATCAATAGTGTCTTAATTTAAAGAAACTCATGTTTACAGATAAATCACCTAAAAGAGTTAAGCTAGTAAGTAACTCCATTGGATGTGCTCTTACAGTTTATGCAAAATGATGCTTGCCCCATTTTTTGGCGTCAAAGTAAGCACAGTGGTAGGAACATGCACATAATTTGGAGAAAGTTCGAATGAGAAATTCTGCAGCAGCAATGAAATCGCTATCTTTGCTTCTAGTAAGGCAAAGTTTTGTCCAAGACAAATTCTAGGACCCCATCCAAAAGGGAAATAAGAAACTTTTCCTTTTGTAGCCTTCGCAATTCCTTCAGCAAACCTTTCAGGATTGAACTCCTTTGCATCATCACCCCATAGATCATGATCTTGGTGAATCAATAGTATTGGTAGGGAAATTTGTGTTCCTTCAGGTAGCGAAACGTTTCCAAGTTTCAAATCCCTTCGAAGAGCTCGGTTGAAGTAAATTAAAGGTGGGAATAACCTTAGTACCTCGTACAAAATCATGGTAACCTATAGAAGCAAAAACAATTATCAGATAGTACTAAAAAGGATTATGTATTAATCATCAAAGTGAAATTGTGTGATTAAAAATGATCTTCGCATGTCAAGTTATCATTGTTAAGGGTGATTATGTATCTCTCTCTTTCAATAATAGAAATGATCTCCCTGAGTTTCCTTCTTGGATGAATTGCCACTAGTTCCCTCCAGCATAGATGGTCCTAGTGGGGGCGATTCAGTCTTCATCTCCTACCTATGTTAACTTATTTTTTACAAGGTTCGAACCAGAAACCTCAAATTTAATTTGAGAGTACACCTGCACATATTCAATCACTTCTGACCTAGAGCAGCATCAGTAAGCCCACTCACAAGTACAAATCCCGCCATGGTTATGATTCACCCCATTAATATCAGTAAAGAGAGAGATAAATACAAAACTAAAAATGATAAGATCATTTGAAATTTGAACAATACATACAGTTTTAAGTTGACTTAATCCTTCGTTGTTTGGATTTTGGTTCCCAAAAACTTGCAAAACTTCCTGCCTTGCACGTGCTTGCCATTCAGGATACCTGCCTAATAACACCATTGTCCAAACCAGCAAACTTGAAGTGGTCTCTTGGCCAGCAAGGTAAAACAATTTGCATTCATCTATCACATCTTGGGTGGTCATCCCAATACTCTTACTATTTCCATGTCCTTGTTTTTCGGCATGATTTGATTGCAAAAGAATGCCTAATAAATCGTCATTGGTGGCTTCACCGTTCTTCAGTGCTTTTTCTCGTTTTTCAATGATTCCCTCAAGTGAATCACGGATTTCTCTATCAATTTCTTTCATCTTCGTCTCGGTAGTTGTTGCTAGAAGCCTAAAAAATACATTTATCCAGTGATGTTAAATGTGAAAGAATGCACTTGGTTGATATTATATTATAATAAATGCAACACAATTCATTTCATTAGGTATTTTGGATTAAGTCTAACTCAACCATATAGATTAGTCAAGTAAAATGAGTGGTACTCTTCTTTATAAACTTTTTTCAGACCTTTTTTTTTAATTGGGACTCGGGATAATAATGCTTATGTCTTTCCCAAACTAGAACATGCTTTCAATTTGTCAAATGTACCAAAATAATATTTTGTAGTCATACCTCCATAATGGATTGTTCGTATGTCGCCCTGTAATCAAAAGAAATCCCTGCTTCTTTAGAAGTTGAAATAATTTCGTTCCTTCTGCGTAGCTGCTTCCAAATGCTGTCCGAGAAATTACATCACAGGTAAAATTCTGAAGAAAAGGCCAAACATCAACCTCACATGTTCCATCTGATGACAATAATTCCTTCCATTTGCTTATCATTTCATTGCAACTGTGAGAAAATGCTGGCAGCATACCCTATAGTTTGAAGTAAATCATATTGTAAGAATAAAAATTAGAAATTTAATTTACAAAATTGCAAGAATTAATAAAAGCAATAACCTTACTTTCAATTTTTCTAGGTGGAATGCTGGATTGGCGATCTTCCTATGTTTAGCCCATTTCTTACCCTCGTAATCTATTAAACCAACGCTCAAATACTTGGCGATGGATTTTAATATTGGTTTGGGGAAGTCCTCGATCTTGTTAAAGACTTCCTTAATTTGATCAGGGTCTGTGATCATAACTCTTGGTGTTGTACCTTCCCATAAAAAGGATTTCTTTCCTGCATATCCTTTATGTTAGAGATACAAACCCGACTCCAAAGTAAACAGATAAATAAACGCACAAGAATACAATGCTTGATTACAAAGTTCTACCAATTGTGTCTACGTCTCTGAGAGCAATGTGGCAGTTGTAATTTTCTATTATGCAATGCTTAAGATTACATAGTACAAGATGTGTTTAAATACTGCGCTACACTTCGTTGCACTTTCAGCTCTTCTCGCTCTGTCAGGCTAGAGCTTCTTCCCACTTATCAGTGAATATAATCCATACTTAACACTTCACTTATCATCAACTGGTAAAAAGAGGCTTTAACAACTTATGGAGGACTTGATATCTATTTGTGATTTAATATTAATATCAATCAAGTCAGTATCATGTTTGGCCCTTGCATCTGATGATATAAACCAAAACTACTCCAGAACTCTATTCTTTTCTTTTCAGTTATACAAAATTCACACTTTTTTCCTAATGTGTACATCTCAGGGTTATGGAAAATTCCTTCCTTATCATAGATCTGTTGTTGAGCTAACCTAAGAGTCTGTTAAAGGCGGATTTTAGAGGGGAGGGAAGGGCTTTTCCTTTTAATTATTATGTTATTATTTTCTCCTCAAACCTTGGACTCTTTCAATCCCTTAGCTCAGCCAAGAGAGCTAATATTCATCCCCCAAGGGGAAGGTAGGGCCTGTTTTTCTTTTCTAAATTATGTGCAAGCTATATAATATTTCTAAAAATAAATGATGTTATAGGAACATGATATTGTTTCAATTTTTAAAGAGTTTTTTTTATGATGTGTAAATCTGTGCATATTAAAAAATTCAAGATAGTATATTTGTATTGAAATTTGTATATTTTATATTGAATTAAAAAAAATTAATAAATAATTGTTGTTTTTCAAAAAAAAAAAAGTTGTTATTTTAGTTTTGTCACGTATAACAACCTCGACAACCTCGACGTGGCTCTCCAAAATCCTCCTCACAATTTGGACCTAACATGTGCAATAATTTTGTATTAAAAAAAAAGTCAAACAACAATCTTTCATTAAAAAAAAAGTCAATCAACAATCAAATTGCTGGTTGCTAGTATAATCTAGTTGTGAAAAAAAATAATTAAAAACTCAGGGGTTCATCTAATGTTAGATCTTTGGACTAGAAGACATGTGGAACATTTAGATTGGTGTATGAAAAAAATAGAAAGGAAGTGTAATAAGTGTACCATATTTGTGTACAGTTTGATGAACATGAGTGAAGATATATGGTGCAGCTTCTTTGGAAAGACCAACGGATTTAGACTTTTCTTCTTGTTGCAACTGCAACATATAATTTTGTTTTGAATTGTCCTTTAATACTGAAAGGTTATATGGTTCACCTTGAAAACCTTGAGCTTTGAGAAGTTTCTCAAACCTCTTTGGTTTAAGCCATAACTTGTTGAGCAGATACCATGGAATCACAGCAAGTAGAACTGACAGAAAAAAGATGATTATTGTTGTTCCTGTGGGAAACACAAACACCTCCATTTTTTTTTTTTTGTATTGGACGTGGATTGTGTGTGTACAAGGGCTTCATTAAAGAGATATTTAAGTAAGGAGAAGTACATCTCAGGTGGGGTCATTTAAGTTCAAAGTCGTACACGTCTTTTTGATTAAGTTGAAAAAAGAGATGTGAAAAGCAAATGAGACATTATTACTCCCCTGTATCGGTTCTTAATAGTTAAGGAAACTATAAATAAAAAATTTATTTAAAAAATATAAATTTTAATTTTTAATTAAGTAATAATTACATTACATTATATAAAAAGTTATTTATTTTGATTATTTAACCAATACCTATTATTAATCTCTTCTATCTTTATTATACAGTTCTTAACGGTAAAGGAAACTATAAATATAAAATTTATCTAAAAAATATAAATTTTGATTTTTAACCAATACTCATTATTACTCTCTTCTATCTTTATTATTGCATTACTTTATATAAAAAGTTACTTATTTTGATTATTTAATCAATACCTTAAGGGCACTAGTTTAACATTTTTCTTATTATATTCTTAAAAGAAAGTTTATAATATACTCTACCGTTAGTGTTTTGAAAGATCATTATTGATTAAGGACCGTCCTCATGAAATTGATCTCATGTTATAGAGAACAATGTAAACAGGGAGAGGAGAGAGCCGCATAACCAAATATAAAAAAAATATATAAGAAAAAGGTTAAACTGCACTTTTCGCTCTCTAAATTTTAAAATGTTAGTGATTTTGGTCTCCTATAAAACAAAATGGCAATTTGGTCCATTTTATCCCAAAATTGATGAGAAGTCGCCACGTGTCCCAAAACATGGGTCATAATCGCAACTTTTTGAGAAGATAAAGGGTCAAAAGATCATATTTCTCTTAGTTAGAGGTCAAAAAAGCATATTTCCCTAAACATATGGTCACTTTTGACATTTTTTTAATAGGGGTCAAAATCACAACATTTTAAGACTTAGGGAGCCAAAAGTGCAGTTTAGCCTAAGAAAAAAACATTAATGATCATACGTGAATTAAATTGTATCTGTAAGTTTTGATATTTTCAAAAAAATAAAAATTGGGTTTTTGGTCCAAATGAAAAGGTGTTGGTTGATAAAGTATATCTTCTAAAAATAAGTGGGTTTATTGTAGCAAACTCCATTAAATAAATATTCTGTTTATTTAATTTATAATATTGTTTAGGATTAAATATGTTTTAAGTCACTACAAAATTACATTCTCTTAAGTTTAGTCTACAAAAAAATTATTCATTTTTAGTCTCTATTTATATTTTATAGGGATTATTTTGAGGGACTAAAAATGTTATTTTTGTAATTCATTTTATGTTTATGCCCTTGAGTGTGAAAGGGCTTCATTAAAGAGATATTTAGGTATTATTTAGATCCACCGAAAGGCATAAGAAATGATACTTAAAAGAAAACACGAATTTCCCTCCTTTGAAGCAAAGGAAAGTGGCAAGAAAATTATAAATTTGCTGCGGGGCCTGCACAAAACTTCCCCCTCTCTAGAGTGAAGAGAAAGTAGGAGGCGAGCTGCAAATTTTTATATACTATAGGGGTAATTTTGAAGAACTAAAAATGTTATTTTTGTAATCCATTTTATGTTTTTCCTCCTAGAGTGTGAAAGAGCTTCATTAAATAGATATTTAATTCTAAGGTAGTACTTCCTCCGATCTCAAATATAAGAAAAGATTCATTTTTTAGGTTCATTGAATAGTCAATGTATCTGGTCTACATTGTAAAACAAATATATTAATTATTCAATAAACCTAAAAAAAAAAAATTCTTATATTTAAGATCGAATGAAGTATTTATGTTGGACGGATTCACCTAAAGGTGGGGTCATTGAAGTTCAACAGGAACACGTACACGTTATCATTAAAGTTCAACAGGAACACGTACACGTTATTTCAAACAAAATAAATAAATACATGTAAACGTCTTTTTCACGCTGAACAATGAGACTTTTTTTTTTTAAGGATGTTGAACAATGAGACTAAAAACCTAACTTACCGACATTGATATTTAATATTTATGCATCTTTAATAAATGAAGTATTTATTCTATAATATTATTTATTAAATACATCTACAAAGTTTGTAAATATATAGGTGAAGTCTTCGTTGCCCCCTCATGATTTGGAAATAATTTACCCCTCATGATATCAACCAATTAAATTGAGCAATATGTAATTTATTAACTAAATCAAATATAGGAAGATTTTTTACATAGAATTTTTGTTATTCGCATCTTTATCTAGATATGGCAACGTGGCGGATCGGGGGCGGGTATAAGCATCCCTGTCCCCACCCCCGCTTCCATGCACCCGGCCTCGTCCCCGAACCATATCGGAGGTAAAAATGAAACACCCAACCCCGTCCCCAACCCATCCCCGCTCGCAAAAAATCTTTTTTTTATAAAATATTTAAAAAATGCATATTTTTTCATTTTTTCATAGCAACAAAAAACAATAATTATATTAATAATTAAATATCTAGTAAAAAAACTTCAAATGAGCAAAATAATTACAATAAATATGTTTCTAAAGAGTAATAATATATTAAAATAGGTTGGTGCTTATGGAAATAAGATTATAAAATTTAATAAAGTAAATTTAAAAAAGCGGGTGCGGGGCGGGTGTAAGCATCCCCCGGACCCGCCCCGTACTAAAAATCCAAATCCCCCCCACACCTAATTAAATCGGCTTTTCCGCGTTAAATTCGGGGCGGGGACGGCTGGGTCTGGCGGGGTGAGTTTTGTTGCCATGTCTATCTTTATCCCATATTCAATTAATGTGCTCTTATCTTTCCAATCAAAAAATTAAATGAGATATTTTATTTCCACATTTCAATTGTTGAGACAAATTTCGTTTTTTTTTCTTTACTTTATTTTTTCAAATTTTTAATTTTCTACAAAAACTTTTACAACATGTCTTGTTGTTTTTTTAAGCTTGGATCCAGAAAAAAAAAAAATTCCAAAACGTCATTTTTTCGGACGTCAATTAGATTATTATTTTTTATAAGTATTATCATATGCTTGTATCTATCAATATTAATCTAAACGTCATTTTATTTTATTTTATTTATAAAATGACCAAATGCTATTAAACTAAATAGATAATTTTTTTGACAAGTTAAAAAAATGAAGACTTATTTTAGTTTCTGAGAAAATTTATATGACCTAATTTAGTCTCTGAAAAATATATAATTCACTTTTATTTCCCCGGAAATATTAACAGAGACAACTTAGTATCTACTTTCTTTACATTTTTTTTATTGATGAAAGAAAGATAAAGGAAAGAAAATAAGATAATAGCAATTATTTAGTAGTATAGTATAAGAGAAAGTTAAATAAAATCATGATAGGAAAGACATGTGTATTTATAAAATGGAATAAATATATTTAAACAAAAATTAGATATGATAAAAGTAAAAATAAATACAAAATATATTCCTTAACAATTTTTAAAATATATCATCCAATTCAGGAGAAATCGAACTTTTTTTGGTCAATGTGATAACCAATGTTTGACTGAACTCTATTTAAGTCTCATTGTACCTCATACCTTCAAGAATAAATTTCAAATCATTGTAAAAAAAAGGAACAAGCCACATTTCGACTAATCACGGGTTAAGTCTCATTATAGTGCATCTGATATACAAGTTAGGTCAAACCAATAACAGAAAATAATTAACAATAGTTCGATCGATTACGAGTTAAGTCACGCAATAGTTAATTCGATTCAGAAGAAAGCTCAAACCTTTGTCAGAAAATAAACTAATCACGGTTCGAGTAATCGCAAGTGAAGGCTCACTATAGTTCATCTGATTCATAAAAAAGGTTGAACCTATGTTATAAAATGATCTGACCTTATTTTAATGAGTAAATTACACTCCCTTCCCTTGAAACATGCTTGAATTACACTCTTCTCCCCATGTATGTTAAAATCTACATTTCCTCCCTTAATAAGTTTTTTTTTTTAATTTCTGGTAATCTAGCAAAAGAAAATTAACACTCTCCGAAGAAAAATAGTATTGTGGGTCCATTTATGATATTTAAAGGTTTTGAATTTTTTATTAGCTCTGCTAGGGTTTCCACCTGTTATGCGCACCTGCTATCGTTTTGCCCTAGCTCTGGTGTGGTTTTGCCTGCTCCAGCCATGTTTGACTGGCAGGTGGAGCTCGCACCTCCGCCCTTCAAACCTGGAATAACTGAAACACCCGTGCACCCACCTATGATGCACACCGCTGATCCTACAGCTCAATTGACAACATCTGCACCGAAACCCTCCTTTGTTTAGGCCCTACGAGGTAAAACATCTCTCTCGGACCCACTCCTGGTGCCCTCCATTTGTGGTGACATGCTATTTGTTAAAATCATCGACGATGTTTACGTTCGTGGACTGGATTTTTGCAAAACCAACCTTAGAGGGCGGTTAGTTATGAACAAGGGTGATAAGCCTCTCTCCTCCAAGGATCTCGCTGCCAAATTACAGAAATTGTGGAAAGTGAAAGGGCCATGACATCTATCATCCCTTGGCCGGGGGTTTTATGAATTTTTCTTTAACTCACAAGAAGATATGAGAACCGTTTGGGCAGCCGGTACTGTTAGTTTGAAGCCAGGGTTACTCAGATTATTTGAATGGGAAAAAGACTTCAACATGCACACGCAACGACAAACTCACACTCAGGTTTGGGTTCGATTATGGAAATTACCACAAGAGTATTGGATGGAGAGGACCTTGTATGAGATTGCTGGGGCGGTAGGAACTTCGTTACTCATTGATAATGTGACTCGAAACAGACTTTATGGTCATTATGCCCGCATTCTGGTCGACATGGATCTGTCGAAGGATATATTTTATGAGATCATGGTGGAACGTGAAGGCTTTGCATTTCCATTGGCGATAGAATATGAGGGACTGCCGTTTTTTGCAAGCATTGCCCATGATGTTTCTAAGTGTTGCTGGTTGTACCCCAGAAAGGATGACTTTAATCATAAAGATACTGATGGCAAGGGGAAAGGGAAAGTTCCGATAAAAAAACCTGCGTGGATGCCGTTGAAGGACAACCCCTCCGGAACGGGTTCCTCCAAGGCCTTTGAAGCCTCACACACAGTGCAGCCTTTGCTGTCTAAGAATATTTCTGAAAATTCCTTTAGTTTTGCTTTGCAAAACGTTACAGACG
>Ga0315915_1006671_pt1 | contig 14037 bp, 8 predicted proteins | sample MpolbnodulesMG_FD_207738 | JGI IMG/M metagenome (GOLD analysis project Ga0315915, IMG submission 207738) | Medicago polymorpha root nodule microbial communities from Los Angeles, California, United States - branched nodules | ecosystem: Host-associated > Plants > Roots > Nodule | place: USA... | reverse complement strand
ATGCAAAAATGTGGGAAATAATGCAAAAAAAAAAACAGAAAAACAATTTGCTCCAACGGCACTTAACCGCCGTTGATACCAACAACACTTAACTGTTGTTGGCTTCAATAGTAGTTAAGTATCATTACGATCATGTCATATTTTTGCGTCAATATGATAGAAAAATTGCACAATATAAACAGGTTAAAAGATACATTACATATTTCTTGACGTAAAATGAGTGTATAAACCTTCTAACAATCATATTTCAATGATGTGAGACCATGATTTTGCAACAATAAATTCTAAATTTGGCGCTTTTTAATGAAAGAAGGGAAAAAGTTAGTGAATGAATAAAGAGGTGGAAGTATGTTGCCTTATAAGTGAAAAATACCAAGAATGACAGCTAACTATCGTTGCCATGCAACAGCAGTTAACTGCCGTTACGATTATCCAACAGCAGATAATTGTGATTGGGGGCGGGGGTGTATTTACATTTTTTAGGGTGGCCGAGAGAAATATTAAAAGTCTAAAGAGTAATTTTCTAGAACTTAAACCGAAGATATGTCTTTGTCTCCTTTGCATTATTTATTCCTTTTATATTATGCCATAATAACCAAATCAATTCAAATTAAGATATAGTAGATAAGATTAAAGCCTCATCCCTAATTGAAAACTCCCTAACTAACCAACTGGGTCAAAATACGCAAGCACATAGCTCACCAACTGAATGATACTTGTAGTTATTATACCAGAAAGAAAAAAAAATATAATCATCTCGTGTCTCACTCATTGGCCACCAAAACCTCCAAGTGATATTAGAACTCAACTTCTACCCAACCCACAATCATTCATAATGCATGGAGTTTGATTTTAAAAGGATTTAATGCTTTCACAATATGTCGAGGTCCTTTTTTATTAGTGTTATAGTATAATTATTGATAGAAATATAAGCTAAGCTACTTTTTATTTTATTTTTGGTAAAACCTAAGCTATTTTTCTATCACTTACTTTTGTCCTATTTGCGATATGTGTGTTGGGGAATGTATTTGGTGACAAGACATCTTTATGTGAAAATAAAAAAAGTTTAAATTTTTACCCATCGGGGTTGGAGGCATAAGAAAAAATTATACTGTCGTCAACAAATCACAAGCAACATATGAATTTTTAAAGAAACAATTATGCTTAAATAAATCAAATATTTGTAACTATCTGGTGATTATGATTGAACTTCAGTCTAAAATGATATTTACATTTACATTATGTACAAATTAAATATATACAAAAAGGATTAGTAAATCTTAATATTTTATGTTAATCTTTGAACAAAATACTATGGATGTTGAAGATTAAAAAAAGTTACTACATTGTTAATAAATTGTAACTGCTCATATGTCTAAATTTAGAAGTAGTTCTAATAAAATTCAAGGAATATAATGATACGTTTATAATAAATTGATGGTTTCCAAAAGAGAAAAAAATTGGTAAACTAACATAGTCGCTAGAATTCAGGTTTTAAGATGAACAATTGGGGTGTTCTAGGTTCCAACTCCGACCCCTGCATATAACAATACATTGTCTCTGTCAATTGAGTTATTTTCACGAGGACTAGTTTACAAAATTTTTACTTGTGTATACAAATTAAATACATTTTTTCGACAAGATATAAATTAAATACATGGAAATTTATGAGAAATGCTCTTTCTTACACAAGACATACAATGGCAACAAATTAGACGAAATTTTTTTATCCATTAATTGCAATGTCAACAGCCTTATAATATACACGAAAAACCACTTCTATATTTTATTGTTTTGAAAAAACTAATTCTTGAGTAAAAAATAAAATTTCATTCCATTTGTTAATTTTGTTTTCGTAAAATATGTGGCACTGCACATGATATATATGTATTTTATACTTAGATTGAATAGTAAAACTAAAAACAATTGTCCAAATGTTCGGTTAGTGATTTGAGATACTGAATGAGTACTAATAAGAAGGAAACATTTTCTTTATAAAATAAAGTCGAATATTTTTTGTCACAAAAAAATAAAAAATAGTCTCAAAATTAAATAAAAAATAGTGTCAGATTTTTTTTTTGGTGAGTAAAAATAGTCTCAGATTAATTAATTCTTCTCTTTTTCACTTTTCAAAAATATAAATATAATCTTCTTTTTCAGGTAAAAAAAAGGCAACGCATGCATTTATCTTACAACCTACGTTCAATTATTATATACCCACGTGAAAAAGAAAAGTGCCAAAATATTTAGGGTCCCAAATTCTCTCTTTCTCACATTATTTATTCTCTATTAAGCAAAACGAATAACTAAATTACATTTTCTTTCTTTGTCAATGTCTTGTTTTCTCTTTTATTTTGCATTATTGTCTATATCTATGTACATTCTTGAAAAAATATTTTTTTTTTGGGTGTAATTAAACTAGGTATTGTTGTATTTTCAGATAATAAATTTGAACTCAGTACTTCTCGTTAAATTGAAGAGTTCCCTTATTGTATATTCAAGTTCTCTTGGTTCTTGAAAAATTAATATGGCACTTAAATTTCAAAGCAAACGGGGACAAAATTGAATAATTGATCAACTCTCATAATTTAAATATATTTGCTGGACTTGTAATGGATTCTAGCAAGTAATGATGAGCTACTCAATTATGTGCAATTTAAGCAAGTAGGCACCTCCCCTCAAAAAAAAGAAAAAAAACCAAGTAGGCATTTCATATTTCATAATTAACACATAGACGAAAAGCAAGTCATACCAAATCACTTATTGCTAACTTGTCAAGTCAGTGATGATGCCATAGAAAATACGTTTCCTAGGCTCTTAAACACACCTAATTAATTGATTTGGTTTAGAATTTGGCAGTATTAATCTTAATAAAGTACAATTTTAAAACTTGATAATAGGACAATTATTTGAAGGATAAGATAATCTTAATAAAATTGAGGGTAAAATATGATTATTTTTTATGTGTAAAATATATAAGATCTTATGAGACTCATCAAAATTAATTATGCCAAAAAAAAAGCTAGAATTTTGTGCTGATACAATCAATTCTACCCACTTAAAATCCTTTTAGTTGGACACAAAAATCTAAAACAAAAGCAAAATTTACAGAACAAAAGCAAAATTCAACAATTCTTCAAAATCATCTTAACTAATTAACTAAATATAATAAAAGTATAGTCTAATACATAACAAAAGGAAAAATCTACAATTCTTCAAAATCCTCTTAGCTAATTAATTAAATATAATAAAAGTATAGTCTAATACATAACAAAAGGAAAAATCTACAATTCTTCAAAATCCTCTAAGCTAATTAATTAATATAATAAAAAGTATAGTCTTATACATAACAAAAGGAAAAAACTACAATTCTTCAAAATCATCTTAGCTAATTAATTAAACATAATAAAAAGTATAGTCTAATACATAACAAAAAGGAAAAATCAACAATTCTTCAAAATCATCTTAGCTAATTAATGATAATAAAAAGTATAGTCTAAAAGCCTAAACAACTCCACCTTAGCATTAGTTAGTTAATTTTAGTTGGCCTATCCATTTCTTAAAAACATCAACCTCTTTAAACTCTCCAACCTACCCTTCCAAAAGAAAAGAACACAACATTTTTGTGAGAATTAAGAAGCTTCTCAATTCCTCACCTTCCTCTTCTCTCTAGTTGAAGCAAAAACAAAAAAGAGACCAATTTCAATGGAAGTCTCATACAAAATTCTAAGAAGATCCATTCATAGTTTTCTTCAAAACTATCAATATTTCACCATAACAATATCAATTCTAGCCTTTCCTTTCTCAGCATCAATACTCCTCTCACAAGCATTAGTCCCTTTTTCTTCATCCCTTTTCCCTCAAATATACAATCACCTAAAAACTCTCTTTGATGCAGCAGGCTTTCCCTCTTCATCACAATTGTTTACTGTTCTCAACCTTAAAGTTTCTCAAACAATCACTTCCTCAATCTTCACCCTTCCTTTCACTCTCACCTTTTTCCTCATTGCAAAAGCATTCATAATTCAAGCTTTGAATAAAAACAAAGAAAATTTTCAACCTTTATTCTATAATTACAAACCAATCCTTCACACCTATATCTACAATACTTTCTTCATTCTATCTGCAAATGCAACTACTTTTTGCTTCCTTTTTCTTGCATTTAGTTTCTCTGAAGGGATAGGAAACTCTTCGTCGAGTTTCACCCTTTTTCTCTCGGCTGTAGCTGCAGTTTTGTTCTCTGTGATCCTCGCAAATGCTCTCGTGATATGCAACATGGCACTGACGCTATCTGGTGTGGAGGGACATGGAGGTTATATGGCAATTCTGAAAGCATGTATTGTTCTAAGGGGAAAGACATCGATGGCTTTGTTCTTGGCACTTCCTGTTAATGTAGGTTTGGCTGCCATTGAAGCTTTGTTTCAATTCCGGGTCGTGAGAGGGTATTACATTGATGAAAAGTCATGGTTTTTCATAGCTTTGGAGGGTGTTTTCATTGCTTATTTGTACTCAATCTTCATCATCATTGACACTATTGTGAGTTACATGTTTTACAAAAGCTGCAAAATAAGAGGATCATTGATTGACAAGGAAGACAAGCATTTTTTGAGGATTGAACTCATAGAGGAGGACAATTATTATGGTTACTTGGGAATCAAGAATTTTCAAGAACTACCTTGAGTAACATATAAGGTTGCATATTGTTGTTATTAATTTGATCAAGGCTTTCCTACTTATGTTTCTCAAAAGAGAGAAGAGCTAGAAGTTATTTTAGCAGGTATTTGAAAAAACCAATTCTTGTTTGTTACTTGAAAGGAACCAAACCGATCGAGCAACTTTCGAAGGCGTAAAGGTTTCAATCTCAGCTACGTGCAAGAACAAGAAGCTGGAGATTAGTTCATCATTACATTTTAATGTTTTTCTTTTAATTTTTTTAAAATTTGTCCTCTCTTTTTCATCACTTGTAAATTGATTAGTAATATAATACAGTGTGAATAATACAAAAGACTTGCTTAATTACTTCCCATGCACTTTAGGTGTAGTTAGGCAAGGCCACATAATTTCTTGTATCTGATTGTTAATCTTGGCTTTTACCAAATCTAGGAGTTACTTGCTGCATACATAATTTCTCTCAGTTCTGTTACAGACAAGCCAGAGGCAAAGTGGTTTCCTGTTTTGTTTTTAGGCTAAAAATAGAAAACACTTATCTATGTGGGACACAATGAGTATTGAGTACCAAGTTCATTTTGCGTTTAGCTCAATCAATCAAGCAATGACACAAACACAACACTTATCACGACACTGACACATCAACACTTATAATCTGAAAAAACTGAATGTAACTGCACATGTTAGTGTCATGTCGGTGTCGGACATTGATATGTATCATACATTGGACATGCCTTCAATTTGAAACATTAGTGATACACAGCTATCAATTCTCTTTCAGAGTGCATCTAACAATCTACAAGTCAAAATCAATGGATGATACAATGTTGCTATTATTAGTATATGTGATGTATAAACTCTAGTGTATGGAACTCATTCTTTTATGAAATAAATGACATGTATCCAACAATGTGAGGAGGCTATCTTATTTGAGGCCACCAAAACAAGGATAAGACATCTCAAAAGACTTATTTTTCTTAGAAATCAAATCAATGACCTGTCACAAAATAGTGTCAAACATGCTTTCACTGTGTCAACCACATGGCTTTAATGAATCAGGTAACCTTTTGAACTATAATCACTCAAGCAAACAATAATTATAACTTTAAACAATCAATGTTCAATGACAGTAAAACAATTAGAGCTGAAAATGTCTCTCAAGTGCAAATAAAGATGCAACAAGTGAGGTACATCAACGATGACACCATCAAATAACTACACTACACATTTGAATCTGCAATGTATATTTCGACAACCAAAATGTGTGTAAAGAGTCCAGTGTGCTAAATTTCATTTGCTAGATTTGGCAAAAGTGAATGAAACAAGAAGCTTTTACACTTCACTATCGTGTATTGTATTTTAAAGATAAAGTAAGCTAGGATTTCTATCTCAACCTGTTGTTGTTCACCTATAGCTACACACTAAAGAGACCTGATTCCTAATTCTTTTCTCAACCTGATAACTATACAAAACCTGTCTCGGGGCTAATCCTACAAAAATCTCTATTAATAAGGAAAAAGAGAAACTAATTTATATGTTACATGAGAAAGAATTGGATCCTAAGAGAAGAGGGTTAGAACTTTGTACAAGGTTAGATGGTACTACTGTCGGACTCCGGTGCTTTACAATCGAAAAACATGTGCTCTGGAGCTGGAAAAATATGCCAATGAATGATGAACGCCAATGCGAATTCTATTGCAACAGAAGACATGTCCCGCTTCAAAATTTCTTGTTGAATTGAAGAATCAGATCCATTATCTTTATAGCAAGCATTAGATGCAGATAGATTCTCAAGCATTAGTAGGCACCCATGCTGGGTCTAAATTTGGCCATTCCAGAATATTTTGCTGTGATTTATTCTGCAACATGCCATCAAAGAATCATCTCCTAAGCCTTTTGTATGTACAAAGATCAGCATGTGGCAAGAATTCCCAATCCTGCCGCATTAAATGACCTCAAGAGGCTAATTATCACACCATCATCTTGGAAAGGGAGTTTACATCAATCTCAAAAGCTATCCACTTAATACCCGCGAATGGATCTTTGCTCTTCGGCTGAGATTGATGTCGGTGCAAACGAGTGAACAAACCCGATCTTCAATTATCTCTTCTGCACTCTTCCTTGTCAAGTCAATGTCCTTATCCTTCTCCATTCCAGCCTCTTCCTCAGCTTTCTTCTTTGTTATCTTTTACACTCTTCCTTCTCAACTTACTTCCTTTACCCTTCTCCATTCCAGCCTCTTTCTCAGCTTTCTTCTCCATTTCAGCCTCTTTCTCAGCTTTCTTCTTCTCCATCTCTGCTTGTTTGATATTTTCTTCATGTGCTTTGAGAAACAACCTTATAAAATTTAAGATAGTTGCAGTAACTGCAATTAAGAAAACAAAAAGGTAAGAAGTTAACTTGAGCATCACAAAACAGATATCAGATTATTATTCCTTCCCTTTCTCTTATTATTATAATTATTATTATTTTTATTATTATTATTATCATCGTCATCATTATTATTATTATTCCTTAAACTATTTTATCCCTCACCTCTTCCTTTTCTGTCATCATAATCCTTTATTTCATCCTTTTCTGCTTAGAATATAATCCAAGGACAGTCATTTCTTTCAATTTTCAGTGACTTGTAACTATCATACAAAGAAGAGGTTTTTGTAGCTCATAGCAGATTCCATTAAGAACACAATAATGTGTACAAAGAGAATCTACTTATAAAACTCATAGACAATTGAAACAAAATACCAAATTAGCCTAATTTTGAAAAAAATAATAATACTTGTTTCCAACCAGAACTGTAACAAAATAAAAAGGTCAGTAAAATGCATTTTCTCCAAAACATCATTTAGATGAATTATAAGCTGGAAAATTGATGTCATCAATGGAAAGTTAATGGAAATATGTGATACATAACAACAACAAGAAAGTAATAATGATGGTAAACCTATATAAATAAAGTTATAATGATCAACCTACCTAGCTCAAATGGAACACGCTTAGGATCCTCACCGAAATATTGTGCAAGTGCATCTGCACTTTTACCCTGTCCATAGACAAATATTATCATCTTTATATCCCTTTATACCTGTGCATAATCAACCAAAAAAGATGGTTAAGCTTATTACCACTTCCTCAAATAGCAGTGAAACAGATTCCACCTGAGTCTTAGCTCCATCAACGAAATCTTGCAACGTCTGAAAAGAACAAAAAGGTAAGTTAAATGCACAGAAAATACAAACCAGGTGACAAACCATATATGCCTGGATAAGCTTCATGGATGCAATTTGATGAAAAACATGTTAACTTCTAAAAAAATTAAAGCACTCCTTAATGCTGTTTCTACACATGGTCAATGTTTGTACAAGACTACATTAGCAGAGGCTGACATTGTGTCATCACAGATAATTTGTCTAAGATGAAATATAGAAAGTATTCATGTCCCTTCACTTAATAAGCATAGGGAGATGTAGTTCATGAAATGGTATCGGAGTCATCTTTTGAGTTTGATCCTTGCCAGCCACATACTTTAATTAAGTTGAATTCAAGCCCTTATGACTCATGTAAGGGGACAAACTGGAAGTACTAGCAACAGTGCTCAATATCTTGAGCTTTTGGTGAGTTGGTTCCAGACATGCTTAATAACTTACAGAGGGCCAATAGCAACAGTGCTTCACATGCACATAGTCATTATAGTGAAGATGATAAAAAAGTATTTACAAGTGCCGAAGAGTTTAGAATTAGAAGGATGAACGCACTTAGAACCAATCGCGTCAATAAGCCACCGTAAGAATTAAGAATCTAATTCAGAATCAGCTACTGAATTTGTTTTGACAGAAAAATGGGAAAAGTCAACCTTGGGGAAGGATAAGATTTCAGAAACTGCAACTCCATTAGGCAACAGACAAAAAAGCAAAAAGCCATAAACAAGTGTATTGCCTCAACAAGATTGCAGGAAACTGTAAAAGGAGTAGTGCGTGATGGTATGAGCTTGCCATCTCAACCAAATAGAGCAAAGACATCTCTAGCCATCATAGTCAAAAATTTGAAAGAACATAAAGCTGCTTTTATAAAGTTAGACTCACGGTTATTAGGAGGGTACAATGGAAAATAGTGAAAATACTGAAGGCAGTGACAGGTGACAGTGGAGTATTGGGTAGTGTGACTTTGTAATGAAGAAAAGGTGATTTATAAAGGGAGTCGAAAGGGGAATGTAAGGGGTATGAAATATTTTGGAGAAGGCAATGGGCAAGCAAGTATTGTGCTTGAATGTGAGGAGGAGTTTATCTCCTATTTTATTTATTCTCTAGGTTTAGTTGCCAATTCTAGAGTGGTTTTTGGAGCAACGATACCATCCATTACTTAAGGGGAAAGAGGTATTAAAGAGAATTGTATTGGCCATTGGCTTGACATTTCACAATAATCTAGCTTTAAATCTCATTTTACAAATTAAAAGATTCAGACAGAAAAATTGCATCCAAAATTGTCAAGTACAATGAAGATATCAATTAAGAAAAAAAAATCTACGGGACCCTTAATCCACAGATCTGAACTATAACTCCCACTGTAAACTTGAAATAATTAATTATGATAGTCATACCAATAATTACAATGTCAGCCTTCAAGGTACAGAAATTATGAATTAAGTTTAGACACAGAAATTTCTTTGCACTTTATTATGCCTTTTTCATGATATAATAATGAAGAATCAATAGAGAAACACAAAAATGCTGAACACCTTACGGAAAACTTCAGACACTGGGCCATCTTTTTCACATGCAGCAAGCTCCTGGTTTACTTTTTCTAGTCCCTTGGTAATTGCCTGCATTTCTTCTGCTAATGACTTCAATTGTATCTGCAAAATCAGAAATGAAAAATCAATATTTATTGCCATCTCATGAACTAATACTGAAATTTAGTCAGTCCTAACAGCAATTTCTTTTGGATAACAATGTAAATTTCCACTGACTACTGGCTATAGATGGTGTTTAATAAGAGATTACAAAGCTTCATCAACTTTGCAAGCCAATTTTGTGACGGAGAGATTGTAGTTGTGAAAGTCTCACATTGGTCGACAATGGGCTAAGTAAAGACAATATAAGTGTGCAGAATCATGTACCCAAAGTTAGGGCCAATGCAAATTCTAAGATGGTATCAGAGTCTATCTTGGATCCATTAGGTTTTGTGGGGTTGTGTTAGGCCCAACCACGATTTCTAAGAGGGGGTGTTGAGTCTCGCACAATATAGTGATTTGGACTAACAGCAGTTATAGACATCCATCACCTTACAATCGGCTTTGTGGGATTGTGTAAGGCCCAAAACCCGAGAATAGCATACGTTTTTTTAAATATTTTTTAAAATCTACAAGTAAGTTCCATCGTTTGTGTTCTAACAGACAATGTGTGAAAACTTAGGCCGCTTGTCTCTCCAATTTGAAATTGGCTTAAATTGTGAGTTTTGCAAAGAGATATCATTTGCAAAATTTATTGTAAATACAATTCAATCTCTCTTCTTTCATTTCCATATGGTAATTTCATGAGTGATATTCTAAGCATGTGCTTCCCAACCTATGAGGAGTTAAACCTTAATATGAACGACAGGCGCACCATTTTAGAAAGTTTTAAAGACATTGATTTACAAATACAAGGGGAAAAGGGAAATTCCACCAGTAAATCATGGTAGCAAGGTGAAGTTGACCTTAATTTATTGGACATGAAGTGCCAAAAATAAATCGCTACCTTAGAGGCATTTTCTACGCTAACTAGGTCACGGTGAAAATCAAGGAGTGCAGGAGACTTTTCAGCTAGGACCTGAAGTTCAAAACGAAAAAGAAAAATTAGAATGGTATGCCAAGACATAATATCTTCATTTATTGTAACTAAGACTTGTACCTTGCAAAGATAATGCATCAGTGTCATTTTACTGTTAGAAGCACGAGTCTCAGTGAGCTTTGAAAGGCTATCCAACTTGAATCCAACAGCAGATCCTGTAGATAGTGGAAACATTTCACATCAATTATACTATATCATATGTAACAAAAACACATAAGTTTGTCTGCTAAAAGGATAAAAGGTGAATGACTATCTAAATGTTAAAGAGAGAGCTAGCACTATATATGTTTCCTATATTGAAAAAATTAAAGAGGAGAAAGACACTTCCATTACTGAAAAGACATACCCCTTGCCGTTCCTTGATTCAATGTATTACCCAAATAAAGAATTTTCTTCATAATCTCCTTTAGTTTGAGTGAATTTCGGACCTATAAGAAGACAAGATGCACAAGGTCAGAAAGATACAATCAACAAAATGTTTATTAGATTCATAAGCAAAATACCTCTTCACATGCAGAGTTCACTAACTTTAAATTCTTATTAAACTCTGTAATCTGCAGAAAGTGGAACAGTTATAAGGAAAGCATGAAACCAAATCCACGATAAATTCAGAAAATTATTACAGACAGCAGCAAACCTGAGACAGAAATTGAATCTTGAAACAGAACACTCTCAATTTAGACTCCACTCGTGGCACTTTCATCAGCTCCATAAAGAACTGAAAATTACTAATGTATATAAGAACATCATTACTAACAAAGAGGTTATTGAGTTAACAAAGATCAAAATGATTTATTTATTATGCAATGTCTACATACTAAGAAGGCACCAACACATGAATCGGCTATAGATATGTCAAAAAACGAATCACATATAAGTTCTATATGCTGAGACTTTTCTTTGTACAATTACTACATAATACTTTGGTCAAAAGAAATCAATCACAGACCTGTTCACACTTTCCCAAATTCTCCTTGTCACCGGTATATCCCTAAATAATCATTACCAAGATGAACACAATTTAGATAGAAAAACAAAAACAAATCGAAGTAAAAGGATGCAATTCATAGTAACAGCAGATGCCAGAAATGAGAAAACTTAATCGCCAAAACAAGAAGTAAGAATCATGTATAAGTTCATAAGCTTCACCTTCAAAAGATCCATTTCCTCTTTGGTAGGACAAAACTTAATAAGATTTTCCACCTGATCAGAATCTAATACCGAGTCATCCAAAGCCAGCACTGCTGCCTGATAAATATTAATTTCAAAGTATTAAGTCGGAAAATTGAAAAGGATATAGGTGGAGATTTGAGAAATTTGATAAAGTTATTTTGAGAATCATGTGAATGCAACAAAAACAACAGAAAAGCCTATTATGGAAACAATATCATTGTATGTTTTCCATAAAGCAAGTTTTCAAAAAGGCATGTTAGAAAGAATGTAAATAGAATGATTGTACTTTGTACAGTATCATGTAATTGTGGAAATGAGAAAATTGTAAATCTTTGTATAAATTGATTCATGTCTTTATGATATAGCTCCATTGTGTATTTTATACACACTGATCCCCCTCAAGGTGACCATTTATATCCAAGCCTTTCTAAATGGTTTCTCTTAGCTTTCCCTTATCCTTTATTTGATTATTCTTTTACTAATTCATCTATTTACTTGGTGTACACTCATTCAATGCAACACTCTCAAATCGACAACAGTTGACATATGCTCTTCATTATCCAAAATTCAGTACAGCAGCATAAAGTATTGCCAAATTCATGGCTAAAGATATGCCGTTGAATTTTTCTTTCAAAGGCATCTTTCGATTACAAGAAAAGCTTGAAGCATTTCTCCATCCCATCCACCCAACTCAAAACTTATCTCCCTTGCCTCGATCACTCTGTCTAACAGACACGAGACTTCAAAATAACGTTCCAAAAATTTATATTTCATGTAAAATAAAATACTATCGTTCATTATAGTATGCTTTACTGAAAAATCCAAGCTTGCATATTTGTACTTAAAAATAGCAAACATGAATTAAGAAATTTCAAAGTGCCAACTTACCATCATATCAGGAAGTGGCATCTTAACCTTTGTAAGCATAATTTCAGTATTATAGGCTCTCCTTAGGTCAACCTATAATTAAGCATACAGATAAACAAATTATTGATCAAATACTTGGGAATTAGCAAACAAATATCAAGTCAATGGGTTGAGAATGTAGATTTGCAGCAACAACAAAATATATGCACCTTTGTGCACATCTGTATTATCTGAGTTTTAATCCCCACAACATAGAACAGACAACAATGAACAAACGAAAACATTAAAATAAAATTTCCAAGAGATTAATTCAATAAAGTCGTCCAAATTCAACAGTTTATGGTCTGAGGAATGCTCAATATTTTTCTAGGCATATTAAAACTAAAGAAAAGTGAACATTTGTTTCCTTCACAATCAGAGGGCATATACCTAATCCCTCAAGTCAGATCAAAGTCAATATAACTTATTTTATGAACAAATTACAAGGCATTCAAAACAGTGGTATTAAATTCCAACTTTAATATGAAGAAAACCTTATACAGAGCAACTTTTGTTGTTAAGTATAAATACAAATCATAGTGAACTACAATTCCAAAAGGAAAGAACAGGTTCAACCATCAAAGCATATCTCACAATGAATATTTCAAAAAGCGTATCACCAGAATGTACAGAAAATACCAAGGTGATTTTTTCATTTTTGGATCCTGCAGATTTGCTCTGCCCTCCAGATTTACCACCAGAAGCAGCAGGTTTCGGAACATTTGCAGCAAAAAGCTTCTCTAACTCTGAAACGTCAAACTCTTGTCCACTAAGATAGATTGTAAAACCGATCATTACAACCAGAAGGATATTGAAAGCATGAATGATGTATTTCATGATAAAAAATTGAAAAGATTCAACAAAATCTTGCATTAATAGACGTCAAATTACCTTTGAGATTCTCCATGTCTTTGTAATTCTTCCCATAAACTTCCTTTCAATGCCCTTGTTACCTTACTCCAATGAAGAGGCTTTAAGGAGGATCGTCGAGGTGTCACTGGACCAGTAGGACGTGCAAGTCCACGCCCTCTACCTCTTGGATCAGCCCCTGGTGGTGGAGGTGCACCACCTGGCGCTCTTGGAGGTGCAGGAGCACCAGGTGCCCGAGCTCCAGGAGGAGGTGGTGGAGCTAGGCCTCGACCACCTGGAGGTGGTGGAGGAGGTGGGCCTTGTCCACCTGGAGGTGGCGGAGGAGGTGGGCCTCCAAAACCTGGAAGTGGAGGAGGAGGTGGGCCTCGACCACCTGGAGGAGGCGGAGGAGGTGGGCCTCCAAAACCTGGAAGTGGAGGAGGAGGTGGGCCTTGACTACCCGGAGGTGGAGGAGGAGGTGGTGTCCGTGCTGCAGGCGGTGGTGGTGGAGCTCCATAAAAGGGTGGAGGTGGTGGGCGTGGTGCCTTAGACATTGAAGGAGGTGGTGGTGGTGGTGGAGGTGCTCCACTTGATGCAGGAAGATATAGTGGAG
>Ga0315915_1006669_pt1 | contig 14038 bp, 9 predicted proteins | sample MpolbnodulesMG_FD_207738 | JGI IMG/M metagenome (GOLD analysis project Ga0315915, IMG submission 207738) | Medicago polymorpha root nodule microbial communities from Los Angeles, California, United States - branched nodules | ecosystem: Host-associated > Plants > Roots > Nodule | place: USA... | reverse complement strand
CTATTTGTTTTTCCTTTATCATTAGAATTGCTTTCATACATACATTCTCTCGTCACTATTATAAGCGAAAATCTATATTTTAGATTCATTCAATAAATGAGGTATGTTTTGACTATATACATTTTTATTGAATGAATCTAAAAAATATATTTTTAGGCCAAAGAGTGTATATCCTAACACTAGTTCTAGTGTATGTTTGGATACACGGTAACTTAGATTCTACACGTAAATAAATTGGTCTAGTTGTAATTTATAATGAAGCATATATATGTCGCAGTAAACCATATTCAACTTACATACAGCTACTACAAGAGATATAGTAACATATTTTCTTGCAAACTAAGCATCTTTGTCATCAACAACCACTTTGTATGTGACCTTACTAAGCCTGCTTGGTGATGATGTCATGGAATCACTGCCTCTAGTTTTTCTGCTTCCACTGCGTTGAAATCCACTAGAGCCATACACTGCTCTGAATGCCAATGCTTTTCCAAAGTGAAAGTTTTCAAGATGTTTAATGCTTGATGATCTTTCAACAGAATCATCCTCAGTTTTACCTGAAATCTCAGCATTTCCTTTCTTAGTATCCATTTTTTTCCCTTTGAATATTGGATGATAGGTGATATTAACTTATATAGTTTGGAATAGAAAAAGGAAACAATTATTGAGACAGTTAAATTGTCTCTTGTGAGTTTACTTTTAGGAACGACAAGGACACAGTTAAAGATGCCAAAAGATCCAAAGAAACAGAGAGAACTAATACCTGTAGAGCGCTCTTTAATCTTTATTTACTACTTGTAAGATTCTTTTACAAATTGTCTTCAACTTGAAGAAACCAAATATAACATTTTAGGTCCTAAACCAACCACAATGTGAACAAACATGTTAATTATATCTAGAAAGTTCCCTATACATGTCATTTTTGTAGCACACAAAGTAGCAGACAAAATTGGATTAATTGCTTTTGTTTCTTTCTTTTTCTTTGGCCCTGATTGTTGTTATCGTTGTTGATTGGAGTTGTGTTTGTACTTTGTAGGCATCAATCTGCTTCATTGTAATTTATTTTGAATGGGAACAAGAAAGCTGAAGAAATTCAATTATAAGTATACATTTCTAATTTCTAAATGTTGTGTGTTCACGTCAATCTAAATGGAAATCAATTGATGATAGAACAAGAAAGAGTATTTTGACACTAAAGATAACAAATTTTGTATTTTCCCATTTCTCTCCTGCTTTTTTCTTTTTAAACAAAGTATAGAGAAAAGAACAGCTTCCATTACAAACTTTCTTGCTGTCTCTATCTTAAACACATTTTTCAGTGAAAGCAAATTGTGCAATTCATAAAACTAGATTTCTTGATGCTGATACAATAAATTGTCTCAACTCATGTGCTCCTTTCGCACAGCTGGAAAGGTGAAACCAACTGCATGTTCATCACTGAAAAACTAACAAAATCATTGAAATTTATTTTAGTAACAAATCTGTCAATTGTCATCACACACACTACAAAAATAAGAACGAAAAAGCCTGATTCCACCACTCGAGGAACCCCTAGTCACCTGTATTAGTAATGGCTTGAAATTCATGTGTAAGTGGCTAATTCTAGAACTAGGTAGAGTTTGATTATATTTAAGATTTCCACCAAAAGATTCTAAGTAGAAATGTGGTGTTTCTGTCTCTAATTATTTGTTCAATATTGCTTTTGGTGTTCTCTACACTAACACTCCTCAACAGTTGGCCTTAAGATTGTCAAGACACGATAATGGGATGGGTTTTAGACATTCCGATGGTAAAGCTAGGAAAGACAACTTTGGCAGGTTATATAGGAGAATCAAGAAAAATACCAAACAAGATATGTGCTTGCCAAGAAAGCATTGCTGGTTTCTAATAGAAGATATCTACAAGGAAAGTAAATGTACATGTTATTGTCTCTTGTATGATTGCATCATCTGTTACAATTTTATATATATCCCTTTCTTGTGGAGGAAACCAGCCAAAAGACCCCAGAATAAAATCTCAATTATTACAAAGGCCAGTGTACCCCACTTCTCGGAATGTAATACATTCTGTATTAAAGCTTCACTGGCGTCAACCTGCACGTAAATAAATTAATCTAACGTTGGCTCCTATTCGGTAATAAAAATTTTACGAAAATCAAATTCCTGCTTAATTTATAAAGAAAGGGTAGATATAAAGAACCTTTAGAAAATAAACATTACCAAGTTATTTTCAGGAGAGCGCCAATAGAAACCCTGGATAACTGCTGGGAAGATGTCACAAGCAGCCAATGCATATACGATAAGGGCGTTCATTCCCATCCATTGTAGTAAAACTGTAGGCTTTCTGAGTTGTTTTATGTCAACCTGCAACAGTATATGAATTTGAGTTTTAATCATCTGTCGTGATCAGAGTCACCAAGTGGTTGAGCACTAGAGCTACCACTTTTCACTCCTCATGTGAAAGCCTATAAGCAAATTATATGCTTTTCACCTTGGGATATAATATATCTATATACATTATGACCCAAGTACGAACTTACAATGTAGTATATAGCAGTCAAAACCAAGCCCGATGCTCCTGCGGTGATGAACATGAAGCTTAATGTGTACAGCGCTTTTGATAAAGGAATTCCTGAAAAACTTCACAGTTGTTAGTTGGAGAGTCAAATGTATCTCAATCTTGAGAAATTTAAATTAGATAATACCTAAAATTTCCAGAATATATCCGACTACCAATAGAGAGAAGGAAAACACAGACCACAGAAGTACCCTCTGCTTGTGTGCCTGAATGGAAAAAACAGTAGTGTATATAGTTTTAGACACATCTCAGAGACAAATTATATGTCACTAGGATTGGATACTTGTACATCAGACCTGAAAAATTACAAGTACATGCCCAAATTGCAATCCCACGAAACAAGTAATGGCAGCCATCAGTGAACTGGAAGATTTAGCAAAATAGTTAGCAACCAATGCATTAACGAAATTTTATATTGTCAAAATTGGTCACATGTGAAGGGTCAGATCCAATAACTCAGTATAAACTATGAGATGGTTGGCCCAAGCTCGATCTCAGCAAAGGGGGCCCAGCCTGAATTTGGACTGGCCCAATGAAAATTCTAAATGACTGATAACCCAGCCAAACCCAAGATGAGATCCCTACTTCTAAGAATCACTAAAATTTCCTGTGTTATTTGACTGAAGATAGTTAATGAAATAATAGATCATGAAAGATAAAGATCCATACATCAGAAAGTGGATGGAAAAAGAAAACAAAAGAGATGATAATAAGGCATGCAAAGTACACTGCACAACTGAAAGAAATAAAATACCTTGACTATGGCAGTATGGATATTTATATCACCATAGATTTCAATGCCAACAATGACCCACAATGAAAAAGAAAAAGAAAAAAGAGGAGAGAGCTGAGAATGCTATTTACCTCAAAATACCCTCCGGGTCAAATGGTGCAAGGCACCATCCAGGTGAATCTGGAGGCAAGGGTCCATAATCAGGAGAATTGACACTGCACTCCTGAAAATGAAAAGAGGTCAAGAATAAAACTATTTAAGGGGATAAAACAAATTATTTTGGAGGTGGCAGTAGATTGATTCAATACAGGAATTACGCTAGAGGTTATATAACCTTTGTTCTTCTGTAGACAGGACGCTGGTACATATGATCTTCACCAAGAATTAATCTATCAATAAATCCCACAGCATTACAAGGAGGATCAAGGCTACCCCTCATATCACAATGAACCTGGAGAACAAATATTACATGCCGAGTTTATTCTCCATGAAAAATAAAATACAAAACAAAAACAGTGACAATCAAAGCCTTTCTTTCCACTAGGTGGGTAGAGTCATAAAATGAAAATAACAGGATTAAAAATAGCTAAAATGAAAGTAAAATTCAAGAAAACTAAGAAACTATATTACAAGAGGCACGAAAAGAAATATGAAACATCATGATGTATCGCTGCATGCATACCTCTATATTCTTCATATTATTATTTTCCTAGTCCAAACATTATTATTTTCATATCCAGTAAGCACCTTTCACATTTCTTACATAGCATGAGTACTGACGCTAGTCTATGCAGATTCATCAATTCATGAAATGCAAACCTAAAATTCCTTTTTATTCATTAAATGCAAACCTAAAATTCCTTTTTTTAAGAAATGAGAAGGCATGTATTAGGCAAAGAGATGATTCAATACTTCTTGAAATACAAGGCAGAAGCCTGCAGACCATACTATATTACAGAACAACTTAAAAGTGTACGGGCTCTTCAAAAAAAAAAAAAAAAACTTAAAAGTGTACCGGAACTATTAGCAACAAGAAACCAAATTGCATGTTAACTCCATCTATTGTAGGGAATGAGTCATAAGCGACGTCATGTGGATATGAAAGCATAAATATTCCTTCAGTACTCAATGACACAAAGTGACAAAACCATGCCAACTCACATTTTGAATAGTTGATACAGGACCAGACCACAGCAAGTTAGAATGTTCGAACTCCCAGTTTGGAACATAGAGGCCGTAGAGCAAGCAAAGATATACTGAGCAAAGTAAAATAGAAAAAATCCTGGACAAAAAAATAAGCAGTTAGCACAAAGAAAGAATATCATAAGGCAAGCAAAATTGGTGCATGCAGAAGTTTAATTTGACACTTGACATAGCTATTTTGGATCTATCAAAGTGACCTGAATCATTTTAATATGGGTCTAGCTAACTTGTGCCCTAAGGGCACAAGATAAGAAACCAAATATAGAAATTTAATCTTGGAAATTGTGGCATTCATAATCTTAAAAGCTTAAAAAGTTATCTTTTCAATGTAACATTTAATTTCTAATTCTATTTGTAGATCCTTATCTTGTGCCTTTAGGGCACAAGTTAGCATTTTCCTTTTAATATAAGTTGTCTCAACATATCTGAATACTTAAAATCAATTTCGAAAATGAAATTTTTAATTGCCATGCTCAGCTCGTAGGTGTTAGATGAAACATTAACTGCCACAAAAATAAACTAACCACTGGATGGAGTATTTCCTGACAAAAGCTGCTGGTGAAGCAACCAAAATATTATTGTTCACAAGCCAAATCTCTGAGAATGAGGCCAAGAAATATCCAATGGATATCCTCTGCGTGCCATACAAGGGATTATTTGTTAAATTAACAACACATTTAGAAAACAAAAGCAACAGGCAGTTGATTATTTTCTTGTATTGACCATTTTTCAGTTGCAATTCCAATATCCTACCATAAAAGAAAAACCAATTTCAACGACTATATAGTAACTAAATAACTATTCTTCCAACTGCAAATCTGCAACCAGCGTTAAGTCAAAACTTGAGAGAGAAAACTTTGTATTAACTTTTCCTCAAAACAATACAACAGGCGCTGGTATTAACAGTCATGGAGTGGCACAATAAATATACTTGGTTTATTTTTCTTATTAACAGCATATATCAAACAAGTTATGGCAGAAAGAATCGATGAATTTGAGACTGTTAATAATAAGCAGCACAAAGCAAATCAAAGAGATAATAACATGTACAACAATATTATCAAATCTCCTGCACTAGAAATAACCAACAATGACAAAAGGCTTTTCCCACTAGGGTGTCTATGACATATAATGAGCAATGCTATACCGTCTAGAATTGAAAAAAAAGAAAAAGAAAGTCTAACAAGTTAAATTGTAAGGAGTAAGGATAACTACGCTACCGGTTGGCATTACCTGAAGTACACCAAACCAGCGTAACTTGGTAAAATCAAGTCCATAAGTTAAATTACCACGGCCATGGAAATACCCACCTATGAAATGAACAAGTTTGAGAAAGAAACATCAACTCAAAGGTTGTTGATTGCATCACTTAGCACACAAATACAGAACATACCTTGTAGCAGGAGCCCCAAAAGAAAAAGCTTAATCGTCCTCCATAATATCTTTTTTGTGGCATTTGGTTTACTAGAGACTTTCTGAAAGGCTATCAAAGAATTAGAATATTGTTCAAAATTCCAAGATAAGGCAATAGAAGGATTGAAAAGAAGTTGTACCTTGAAGACCAAACCGATGGAAACGCCAACCACAAAGAGAAAAAAGGGCATTACAAAATCAGCGAGTGTCACTCCGAACCATGGAGAATGATTCAAGGATGGGAAAGCCCGTCCCACATCATCAACCAATATCATCAACTGCAAGGGGGAGCCACTGTGTTGATTAATAACAAAAATGAAGCAATTGAATTGAAAAGAGAAAGAGACGAACCGCAACAGTGAGACCGCGGAAGACATCGAGAGAAACAAGGCGCTCATTAGTAGTAACAGAAAGTGACGATCTATCTTCTCCATTTTCATGGACAGTCAGAATTGAGGAATCAATAAGAGCTCTTCTTTCTTCTTCTTCTTCTTCGTGTATCTGATTCTCACTTGACATTTCCGATCACACCAACTCGATTGCTTTTGGTTCTTCCGTCACTTCATTCTGATGAAAACCGCCGCTTTCTTTACAATTCATGCGAAATTTCCTTTTATTGTCAACTAGATTGTCTTCCCGTCATGTGTCGCACGGGTCTTATGAGCATAAAAAAGATCAATTAAATATTAAAATACCATGGTAACAATATATATATATAGCATTACATAATCTATGGAATAGTAGAATGTAACAAATAGTCGTTGTAGTTAAATTAACTGTAATAGAAAACAATAAATTATATCATATATTTTTATTGATGTTAAATAAAAAACCTAGATCACAGGATCACGCAACCCATGCATGAGTTAAGTACAAACATGATTATGATTATACAACCACTTAGCAAACATATTTGATAGGGAAAAAGTGTATATACATGTTTTTGTCAAACAATATCATTATACAATTGAACAGAAAAAATATGATGCAATTTATCAAAGGCAATTTGGTATTATTTACAGGATTTTCATGTTGCTTGCCATACCTACCAATCCTCATGAAGTTATTTTAGTGCCATGAAAAAATTAGAAGCATTTGGCGTAGGACTATCAAAATTCTATTAATAAAAGTCTATCTTATATTAAGGCTATATGTCGTAAACAAAATATCAATACTTAGTTACAAACCAAACATAAATATACAAATTGATATCACTGATAAAGTTTCCTTTCAATGATGTTCCTCTCAAACCATTCTATACCAGCAGCTGAAAAAGAAAGAAAAACGCTAGAAAATGCACTCCATATCACCGTAGCAGCTCAAATTGAAGATATCACTGAAACAACTTGAACAATTGACCTTAAATTTTTGAAGGATAAAACATAAATTGCATGTGAAAGAAAATTAGTGTTGCCACTTATAGTAAGCAAATCACTAAATTTAAATTACATGATATCAAAGCCTCAATAGCTTATCGCCAAGCAATTTGAAAAATGAATAAAAGTATCATAATAAGCTTAGAACACTTGCTTGAAAGATAAGAACAACTTTTACAACAAAAAAGCGATAATTGCATAGAAGATTGATAGACAATGACATTAAAAAAACAATAATATTAAGAAGCATTTCTATTTAATTACCATATTTAGAACATGCATTGGTTTATAGTATCAACTTGCTTGCTTGAAAATTTATAGTTATCCTTCATTGCTAAGCAGTTAACAATGGTTTATAGTATGATAAAAACCAAATATTCATCTCTTAATTTATAAAAGCTTCTTAGTACTGCTTCTCAACAGCTTGATCTCCTGTTAAACCACAATCAGACATAAGCATTGCATATCTCTAATAGGATCAAAAGTACATTTATTAACCAAATACAAACTACCTAGTTACTAGTTTTTACATAGTCTAATCTTGGTCAAATTAACCATATTACAAACTTTATTAATTCAAACAAAACTTTGTATCCTCAATCTTCATAGCGGCTCCGTCACCCATTATTCTTTCTTCCAATTTAATATAGTGCAAGATGCCCTTCGGAATCCAAAAGCTTACCTAGTTTTTCTGAAACCGCAGCCAAAGTTGTCTCGCTCTTGCAGAATGCAAACCTGATGTATCTCTTCTGGTAGTTACAGCTTGCACTAGAAGTTTCATTTGATGATAGGCTTGTGTGAAAAAATCCCTGTCCTGGAACAGCCACCACCCCCGCTTCTAGTATTAACTTTTTAACAAACTCTGCCTGAAACCACAAAAATCATTTATTGGATAAAGCCACGGCAGAATAATGTATAAATCTCTACTCGAATGCATTGTGACACTTAGGTCTTAAACTAATCAACACGAGATCTAGAAGAGAGTAAAAGAGTGCACATACATCAGAAAGGGGACAATCCTCAGGAAGCTCAGCAAATAAGAAGAAGGAACCCTGAGGTATAAACTGTATCTTAAAACCCACTCCCGCAAGCAACTTGATGATATAATCTCTTTTTGATTGATAATCCTACATAGACAGAAACATCAGGACAAATGACCTATTTTACATTGGCTTATTTGAGCTTATTATCTACTGACACAAGTACTAGCGAGAGCTTATGGAAACAGCTTTTGGCATGTCCATAAGCTGTTTTCAACTTATTTTCATATGCTCTCTATGGTAGCTTATGAAAACTGCTTATATCTTATATGAAGATTGTTTGACTTAATTTCCTCTTTTGTTGTAGAAATAGTTTATACACAATCACTTAATTATATGATAAGCGTTTAACTAAGTTGTTCGTCCAATCGGGGCCTAAGACAAGTAACAAACATAGCATTGTTATGACAAGTAAGAAACACTAGTAACAGTGTCTCCTAAAAGTGTATCTTTGATCTCTTACTCTTCTCAGGGATTCAAAGTATTCAGGGGGGCTTCTCAAAGCCGTCAAAGCAGCTTCCTGAAAAGGAGCTGGAGCAGAATCTGTAACTATTATATGAATGTTTCTGATAGCAGATGCAATAGAGGCTGGTGCAATTGCCCATCCTATCCTCCAACCTAACAGATACAAACCAACAGTGAGCTAATGCTATTCTTCTTAGCAAGGATGAGATAACCCAAAAAAATTCAGTGCAGTTTTGTTTCACACAGCTCTGAGTTGTTACCTGTGACGCTAAATGTTTTAGACAAAGAAGATGTTATAATAGTCCGTTCTTGCATTCCTGGAAATGAGGCAAGGGATATATGTTTTTGGTTGTCATAAGTTATATGCTCATATACCTGCACAAAGAGTCCAGAAGAAGGGAAAAACATTACATTATTCAAATAGCATACAACAATTTTACTCTCGCAGAATTAAAATTCTCAGTAATTTTTCTTGTGCACAAGCAAATTCAGGTTGAAAAGTATGATAATCCAAATTGAAAGCTAATAAGAACCAGCAATTTCTATTTATCTATGAAAACCAATTAATCATGAAAAGAATTACTATTGTCAGATGATTAAAATGTTTAAGTAGATAACTGATTCATGCAAAAACTGTGGTCTCCTAAAACATATATGTGCTCCAGCCTCACGGGCACTCATTTTACAATCAATTGAAGTAGCAGGAGAAGATTCATATGGAACATGAGTATCTGTTTTTATCCATTCCATGAATATGCTGTTTAAATCTTACGACTGAAGTTCTGAGTGGAAATTAATTGAGTGTCATACTTCATCTGTTATAGCCAGGCAATTTCGGCTGCAGCATGCTCCGGCAATAGTCTCAAGTTCATCTTTTGTGAAAACTTTTCCGGTTGGATTGTGAGGACTGTTTAAACTCTGTGTTAGTATTTTGTAATTCATAATGTGAGACTAACCATCTCTTTCAAATATTTTGAGGTATGACAACAAAATTTATACTAAGTGGGTGCTGTTATATAACATAGTCAATTCATGCATCCAATCGAAAACAATTTAAGAAAGTAAAAACATAAAAGAGACACCAAACTTCTCAAAAGATTGCAAATTTCTCTTATGAAATTCGAAGGTGGCCTTTGGGAATACTTGAGATCAGAATATAAAAATGGATAAACTGAAACTCTTGTAACATTCATAAGTTTAATCGATTATGAGCTTAAACCATGAGTTGATAGCACTGGTATTTCTTATTAAAATGTTTTTATCTTCTTTAAAAAATGATCCATTCAAGAAGACCAATCTGCGGATTTCCATTATGAGGATGAAGTCTATCTAAAGTCAATAAAATCATGGATTTGTGTAATTTCTAACCTATTGAGTACAATGGCTTTAGTTTTCTCAGTAACTGATGTAAGCAATTTGTTTGGATCCAAAGTCCAGTGTGGCGGGTCAAGCTGCACATGTATCTGTCCAATTATGTTGACAAAAAATAAGGGCACAATAGATATAGAGGGAAAAATGATAAAATGTTAATATCAATAACTCTTAACACTTAAAGAGACAGCAAACATGCAGGATCATTGGATTGCGCAGAGATTATGTGCTTCAAATTTTAGACTCAACGCATACATAGATCAACTCCATATATGAATTTAGTGATGCAGAAATATTAATTTTTTCTTTATGTAACAGGTTTGTTTCTACAGCTCATTTCTTTATGTATAATATTTGAAAACCAGAGTTAAAAGATTTAATCCGAAATCTGTACTGTTTGAATAAACCTTCAATTTGGTCCCTATACTACCACTCTCTCTTACTTGGTCCCTTGACTATAGAAATTAAGTAAATAGGTAGTTCCTAAACTATTTTCAATCCATCAAGTTAGTCATTGAACTATCATTTTCTCTCCTGGTTTTAGAGCAACTGAGAAACTAACTTGATGGATTAATAATAGCTTAAGGACTAATTATATTTCTGTAGTTCAAAGACCAAATAGGAGAGAGTGATAGTTTATGAACTAAATTGAGGAATTACTCATTGATTATTGTTTTTGAATCATGACAATACAAGTTTGAACCGTTAAACAAGGCTTGAGTTTGGTGGCAAAGCAAGCTTACAGGAACACCACCAGCCATGGTAACACATCCTTGATATGTTTCATACGAAGGGTCGAAGAGTATGACTTCATCCCCGGGGTCAATTGCTGTTTGAGACAGAACATACTATGATATTAGAGAAAAGGCCAGACTATGCATGTGTCTGTGTAAAAAACTTGTAAGCACTCGACACTAACACCACGCCGACACATGTGCTTACATTCAATTATTGCTATTATCTTAAATGATTACTGGTGTCTTAGAGAGTTATATGCTGCGATTTCAAGAGTTACTTCAAGAGAATGATTGAAAATTTTGATAACCGATGAAGATGGTGAACATACTAATGTAAATTCAAATATGGTCTATATAGGAAAGTATTTCATAATTTATTACTAAGTATGTTAATGTAAAATCAAATTGTATTATACGACTTATTTACCATCAAATCTATAATGCGTGTGTCAGCTTGAACTAAAACAATATATAAAGAGCATACTTGCAAAGATTGCAGCAGCAAAAGCCTCAGTTTGACCACAACAAATAGCAACATCCGTTTCAGGGTCAATATCTAAACCATGCATTTCCTTCACCATCTTAGCCAAGTGTTCACATATACCTTGGACATGCCTTGAAATACAAAGAGTACATATATTCTATCAATAAGTGGAAAATGTATTATTAGTTTGGGTTGTGTGTAAAGAAAAACCTGTATTGGTTGAAGTCGGAATTGATGGCGGAAACGGCGGCGTTTTTTATGTAGAGAGGAGCAGGGAAGTCAGGGAAACCTTCAGCTAGGTTGATAGCATTGCATCTCTGAGCAAGGTGAGAGAGTTCTTGAATGGGTGATGATGTAAGCTTCTTTGCCGCACGCGACAATTTTCCTTCCATTCTTTCTTCCTTCCTTATCACTATCCCTGTTACAACAAACAACTACTGTACTATACGTGTAATAGTGTGTGTTAAATTGGTTTCAAGTTTTTTACTTAAATTTTAAAATTAAATATTGTAATAGGTGATCAAATATGTTGTCATACTCATACGCGACAATTTTCTTTCAAGTAATATTTGAAAATAGTTTTACTTCAATTCTAAAACCACAAAAATATATTTTTGTTTTAACAATAATATGACGCGACCACTCTAACCACTACTACGACCATCAACACTTAAACCATATATGATCACCTTCTACAACTACCAATTATTGAAGACACATAATTGTCGATGATCATAGTGACACTCGCTATTTCAAAAGTATTTAAAATCCACTAGTGTCAAAATTGTTTCAAAAACATTCACAAGCATGGAATACATCACGTAATAACCATGCGAAAAATACTAAATATCAACTACAAACATCTAGCTTGCCAAGTACTAATTGATTTTTCTCATTAATCAGGTTTTCTAGCTTTTAGTAATCAATTTCCTTTAACTTAAGCAATTATCTTTTTTATCCTCAATTAATTGATTTTCAAATCTGCTAATAAAAGGTTAACCTAACTATTTGATTAACAAACCAATTAAGGGACTACGAACCATAATTAGTTTATTAATAAATTTGGGATTTTATTTCATTAATCGTTTTTTCTCATTCAACTAGTCCATTCATCTTAACATTTCTACAAATTCTAGCCTGTTAATCAATTTTTCCTATTCAATTAATCAAATTTTCAACGCAGAAAATAAAAATAGAGTTATCAAACATCACATAATCATCAACCACATGTAGCAAATCATCAATGCCAACAACTAACAACAATCACACTTTGTACACAATAATATACAACAAATAAAACAACAACAACTAATATCAACAAATAATTCATTAGATATTCATAACATGCAAAACTATTACAAGATATAGTCTAAGTTGTTTAAGAGAGAGAGAGTCTAAGCATATTACAATTACCATATTCATTATTCAGTTGTCCCCGCAGCGGTACTAAAAACACATGAGTAGTTGTGTGAGATAAGGACCACGAAACAACTTTATTTAATACTTTTACTCATTACTCATTATACGAATGAATTAAACTTCTAACATATTTTAATATGAGGAATAAGTGATTCCACAAAAAGATTAACATAGACTATGATGTCATGTTAGGGACGATAGCGCTTTACATCGATAGTATAGTTACTTCCAATTGTACATTGGCTTCTTGAAAATGAGTTCTTAGGGACGATAAAGGAAATTTTCTCGTTGGTTTTGCTTCAAAGTTAAGATTATGTTTAGCTCCTGAAGTTGAATTATAGGCTATCCTAAATAGTTTGAAGTTGGCTTGAAATAGAGGTTTTCTCGAAATTCATGTGTGCAGATTCTTTGATTGTGATCACTCTTTTTAAAGTTTTTTTTCTTTTACTGGTAAATGTTAATTGTTACATTAGTATTTTTTTTCTCTTTGTCGAGACTTGAACCCTAAAACTTTAACTCTCAAACTACTTAAATCTCTTAACTCAAGCCACTCTAGCTAACCCCCCTCCCCTTTCAAGGATAGTTGCTTGCACAAGCATTTCTGGTGATATTTCTCAGGCAACCTTTTTAGAGAAGCTATAACCAAATTGTTGATGGGTTGGAAAGCATAGTTTGACATTGGACACTAGTGTCAAAATTATTGAGTTTGCTCCTTATTTTATTTCTAAAGCCATGTGTGGCATATGTTGTTGATACTATTTTTTAGTAAAAAAATATCGCTTCTTTTAGTAAAAAAAAAAAAAGAATTTGAGATCAAATTGGATGGTTCAAAAAAAAAGTTTTATTCAATCACCCGATCCCTTAACTTAATTGATTGTCTCAATTTGGTCCCCTAACTATAATTTGTACCAATTTAGTCCCTTATGTTTTGCTCTGTTACTAATTTTAATCTTTTCTGTTAGTTTCTCTAAAAAAACGTTAACTTATGTACCAATTTGGCCCCCTATGTTTTTCTCTGTTACTAGTTTTAGTCCTTTCTCTTAACATTTTTTTAGAGAAACTAACAGAAATAAGGCCCCGTTTGGATTGGCTTATTTTGAGCTTATGTGGGCTTATCTACTCCCATAAGCCTTTCTAAAGGTGTTTGGGTAAATAAATAAAAATAGTTTATCATAGTTTCATAAGCTGCTTATGCCATATTTTAATAAGCCTAAATTTTC
>Ga0315915_1006668_pt1 | contig 14038 bp, 13 predicted proteins | sample MpolbnodulesMG_FD_207738 | JGI IMG/M metagenome (GOLD analysis project Ga0315915, IMG submission 207738) | Medicago polymorpha root nodule microbial communities from Los Angeles, California, United States - branched nodules | ecosystem: Host-associated > Plants > Roots > Nodule | place: USA... | reverse complement strand
GTGGATAGTTTGATTTGATTATATGAAGATACGTGAATGATTGCTAGGTGTGGGATATGATGTTTATCATAGTGTGGTGTATTTTCTCCTCACTTGAATTGTGAGAAATAATATGATGTTGTTGAATTATATGATAAAGTCGATGTTGGTGAATACATATATGTTGATTGATTGTGATATGGTTGGTGGATACATATATGTTGATTGATTGTGATATTGTTGGTGAATGCATATATTTTAAGTGATGGTGATGTTGTTGGTGATTGCATATATGTTAAATGAATGATGATGATGTGGTGATGACTCTTAATTGAATTATGACTTGATTGATTGTGTGGACGTAAATACTTGATAATGCAATTGTTGTTGAAGTTGATCAATGTAAATAGAGGTTTAATTTTACATTGTTGTTGGTGGATATTATGTTGGAGATTTTGCATTATTGGGTCTTTGCTTGTATGTCCATGCATCATAGTCATATTGAGTCATATGATAAATGTAAAAGGAGGTGTACTTTTACATAGGTGAATTGTAAGAGGAGGTGTACTCTTACAAAAGATGTTATGTTGACATCTTTAGGTGATGACCTTTGTTGTTGGTGACGGTACCGCATGCATCTAGAAGAGTATAGAACATTGCATGCATTTGAATGATTGGTGAAACGTGTCATAATTGTATATGTGACTTCGTGGATTGTGCATTGGTGAAATTGTTGAATGTTGTGATTGGTGTATATGTCCATTGGTGGACCTTGTTGATGGTTGTAAATAAATGATATATGCTCTAATTGCATGTCTTGCTTATTTGTGCTTATACACTTGGTGAATGAATTGATGACAATTATTTTGATAATAATGATGAGGTGAGATTTGTATTTGTGTGTGTGTATATATATATATATATGATGTGGTGATTCCTTTGATAATGATAATCTCTTGCTTATACCTTTGAGAAGATGAATTGTACTTATTGAGTTAAGTATGCTAAATGAAGAATAAGGTGAGTAATCCTTTCACTGATTAATGTTGATAAATGATGAGCTTATGTCGATGACTTAATTAAAAATTAAACATGCTTGCTATGCTATGTTAGTGATGTGATAGCTTGAGGTGTATGGAATGGGGGATAATAATTATGTGATGTTAGTATTCTAGGAGGGATAGATATATATATGTGTTATGCATGAAATCCTTGAGTACTTATGTTTGTTTATGTTGATTATGATTGATGTGAAACTAACCCCCAGTGGTCTGTAGTGGACCGCCTACCTATTTGTATGAATGGGTAGCTACCTCGTCTATCTGCTTTTGGAGTCTTAGCTTAGGGCTCTGATTAGGATGTCGTCTGGTCTTTTATTTTGACGTTGGTTTATGTTGTTGAGATTTTACTCATTTGTCGGGATTTGGAGATTTTATATGATGATGTATATTGATCTCATGGCATGTATACTTGGAGACATATAATTTTATATCCGCTACGACTGTTGAAAATTATATATGCATGCTAACTTTTTGTTATTTGTTGATGACGTGACGTCTATTTCTTGAATAAATGTTTTATTCGCGTGTTTTATCGCTTTAATAGAAATAGGGGGTTACATTAAACACTTTCAATAAGTTGTTTAATTATGATTGTAAACTATGTATCTTCATCGCCTTCTATAGAGTTTCTTGACCTCTTGTACCCGTTGGAGTTTGACCAATGGTATTGTGTCATGTGTCTTGGGACCCACCAACTTTTACTTGAAATTCTTGATCAACATTCTGAACTAAGAATGTTTCTGGGTTCATCAGGATACTTCAAAATGTTGTTGTGTTCATTAGGATATGAACTTTAGAATGTTCCTGGGTTCATATGGATGAATGTCAGATGAATTTATTGGTTTATCCTATGAATGTTAAATGAATTTTTGGGTTGGTCCATGAAGTTTGTTCTTCGTACATACTTCAAAATGTTCGTAGATCAGATCCTTTTCAAATATGTCTTAGAACTATTGCAAGAGAGAGAGAGAGAGAAAAGTGGAACTACCACTTCATGCTCATGCTTTAGGGATTTGCTTTACTTTGTACAGTACCTTCACCCTTATGTGTCGAATCCTTATTGAATCTGACTTGATCTTGCTTTTTGCTTTTCACAACCTGTACTGTTCAGTCAGACTTAAAGCATGTGCTAGGAATGAACTTTTTGAATTTAGAATGTTTCTTTGTTTCACTTAGGAAGATTTTTAAGACTATCATTTGATGTAATCAAATCCTAATAGACTAACATCAATGAACTGCAATGTGTATTACATCTTATTCATAGAGGAGTATTCCTAATGTATTGTACTTTAAATGTTTATAAGTCTTAAATGAAAATTGGAGGTGCCCTTTAAAATAAGTCCAATTAAATGCCTGTATTCCTTGATTAATCTAAGTCAATGTGCTTTTCTTGGCTTTTATTTATGTCACGTAAGCCTTGAGTGTTCTTGATAATGTTCATGAATTTCTGGGTTTGTTTTTGATAACCTTAAGAACAACCTTCTGAACTCTGTCCAACCTTCTAAACTCAGTTTAACTTTTTGAACTCTAACTAGATTCATAAGTTTTTATGCCCTTTGATTTTTTGTATCTTGGTATGATTTAAACTTTGTCCCTCTCTTAGTAAAACACTCAAGAACACAAATTAAATACCAAGAAACTAATCAAAGTCCATTAATCCTTTAATCATCAAAGTTTGTTATCTTTAAAATTAATTAGGGATTTTGCCTCAACAGTGTCACGCTTATATCGATGGTTTGACATCAATTGATTATATATCAACCAACGTGGGTTAGAGGGGACATTTTGATTTCAAGATAACGACCAAGATCGTTCTGAGGTTGTGTTCTTGTGCGGTTAGGCGCACAAATTACCTTGTGTAAGCTCCTTTGAGGTGGTGTATCAGTTTTGATGTACCTTTGTTATTGGTCCATTGTTGGGCCAAAGTATTGAACAATTGTAAAACATTAATTTTCAGCAAAGTTATAGGTCTTTAAAGAAAAATGAGCCTATCAATGAAGGTCGTCTCAATTGGTAAGAAGTTTATTCATGCTCTCACAATGACGTGAGTTCAACACCCACATTTAGCATGAAAATCTCTTTGGTGAGTGATATGTAAGTATCTGTGTTAGCGCTCATCAAGCCTTGATGCTTGCTCTAACTCTGGTAAGCCTTGAAGCCTAATTCATCTAAAAAAAATTATTAAAAAAGAGAAAAAGACAAACAAACAAACCTTGTTTCTTACACGCTTGTGAGGGTGTCACGGTCTTATGCTAGTTTCAAACTTTTTTATTTAAATCAATTATGTATTATGCACATTATTTATGTTGAAATGGGATAAGTTTGTTCATGTATAAAAAACAAAAGGTTTTAGTAAATAAAATTTATTTTATCATTTCTTTCAAAAAAAATTATTTTATCATTAAAATCAATGAGAGTTGCTCTTTTCACTTTTGAAATTTCTCTTTTCCTTAACTGTCGTTGGGCATCGACAATTGAAAAGAAGAGCATTTTCAAAAGTAAAAAGAGCAAATTGTCAAAATCATTAGGAATAATTATGTCTGCTTTTTTTTTTTTTTTTATCGTGGAGTGATAGTAAGAGTTGTGTCATTTGCAATACCTCTTGTCTTTGAAGATAACATTTATAAATGTATTTTCTTTTAAAGAAAACATGAGTTAATAAGTTTTTGGTCCCAAAAATATTACCAAGGGAAATGTTAACTATTGTCCTTGAGGTAATAGTTAAGGATCTTAAATGGTAAACTTTTATTAAAGTTAGTGTAATCAGTGTATTGGAAATTGAAAATTTTGATATTTTTAAAAAATATTTATTTAATTTAAAATGTTTAAAGAGTGCTCAATGGACACTCGTTAACAAGACCCTATTATCAAATTTCATTTTTCGCCGATAAAAAATGTTGCATGTTATCCCCTTTAATATAAGAAAAGAAGATGATGTGGAAAACCAAATTTTGCCCTAAGCTCTTTGAATGCCACATCCACGATTTAGGGGTAATTGTTGTCTAAAATATACTTTTTCTAACTAAACTGACTCATCTAACTTTAATTATGTCATGTAACTGGTTCTCATTAGTTGTTTGCCTTTATTTGCACTTATGTATCACTTTACCATTCCATTGCTAACTAAACTCAACTGATATATATTTGGTGGGAAAAGAAGAAGTACAGTTTTGGTTTAAATTATCATTTTTCAGCTTTTCTGATGTATCACTTTACCACTCCATCTAGATTATGTTTTAGATTCTCTGTTTTAAAGATCATATATTCTGTTTTAGATCCGCTTTTCTGTACTATCCTAAATTTTTTTACTTTATTGTGTTTTTAACTTAGATTTTATTATGGAAAGACCCCTGGAATTCGTTGGTGATATCACAGACAAAAAGGATTGCTAGAAGTTAGCGGTTCGAGTCCAAGACAAATGGACAGTGGTTAAGGATGGAAAGGAACAATTGGAGCTGCTTATTGTTGAATCTCAGGTGATATATTTTGGAACAACTCTTTAAAATGTCCTACCATACGTTTGTTTAGGTTCCAACTGCATACAAAGTGAATTATGTTTCTAATACTTATGTTTTTACATGTTAGGGTCATGACGTTCAAGTTATTGTTCCAACTGCATACAAAGGGACTTCTGACAAGATTCTAGAGGAAAATGCTACCTACGTATTATGTAACTTTCAAGTAATGATCAATAACTTAACTTTCAAAGCCTCTGACCATAAGTTTCAGTTGAAGTGGACTAGTGGAACTACTGCTGTTGATGTAAATGTGCATAACATTCCTACTGCTGCCATCAAATTCAAGTCCTTTGCTGAAATCATTTTTGGAAAATTGAAACCTGATTTATTAGTTAGTGAGTACAAGTATACTAAATTTGATATTTGATATATTTACTTTGTTATAATCTTATGCACATTATTATTTTGTTTTCAAGATGTTATTTGAGTGGTTCAGGACATGGGTTACTGTCAACTTAATGGAGGAAGTGGCAAAAAACTACAAGTCAATTTCACTATGAGAGATCTGAGGTATATCATTATGATCGTCAATATCTTATTTAACTTTGTCTTTATCACCTCAATATGTCTTACAACTTGATTAACTTATGTACTTTTAACGAAAACTTTAGTGACATTCTTCTCAACTGCACTCTATGAGAGGATTATGCTACTAAGTTCATTCAATACAACAGTGACAAGAAGCGGGGTTGACCAGTTATTGTAATGCTTAAGTATGCCAAGATTAAAGAAGAAGGTAACTCATTGTTTTTTCCTTGTAAAACACATATGCAATACATTTACATAACTGCTATTTTATAACTTAGACTAAACTTTGCAATAACTCAGGACATTAGCCCTTAAGTGTTTCAAACACTTACGGCTATACCAGATTGTTTATAAATGACAACCTCCCTGAGATTAACAACTTCAAGGGCAGGTTTGTTCTTTTCAGTACTATCCTGCAAATTTATCCTGCGATTTTACTACTATTATGTTACATCTACCTCATTTATTCTAATACAACTTGCCTAAAGATGATATGAGTCAGTCCCAAACCCAGATTATGTGTACCCATCTTACTCAAGTTCACAACTAACTTCTGAAGATGAATTCCTTTCTAATAATATGATTCTGCCAATAGCTAAAGATGATATGAGTCAGTCCCAAACCCAGATTATGTGTACCCATCTTACTCAAGTTCACAACTAACTTCTGAAGATGAATTCCTTTCTAATAATATGATTCTGCCAATAGCTAACATTTTCCAGCTGGACCAGGTTTCCACTCTTAACTATATTAACTTCTATCACTTAACTTATTAACGTTTGAATATATCAAAATATTGCACTTATCCATCTTGGTTGTACAATTGTTATTGTCCAGATTACCTATTGTGTTACTGTTGCTATCATTGAGAAAGTGAAATCAACTAGACATGGTTGGTACTACTTTGCTTGTCACAAGTGCCCGAAAATTGCTAAGGGTGACTGTAACAACCCGATTTTCGTTAGAGTCATTTTAATTGTTTTCATGTGTGTTTCATATATGCTTGTATGTGATTAATTGCCTATGTGTGTATTTTAGTGGGTTTTAGTGCTAGAGGGGTATTTTGGTAATTTTGTGGGCAAGGGTAAACTAGTAATTTTACCATGTAGAATTATTTTAGTGGTTTGAGTAAGAATAGTTATTTTTTTTATTAAGTGACTAGAAAGTGGGGTAATTAATTTAGAGTTGGTAACTATCGTTGTTTTTACCCGTAAATGATAGAAACTTTTTGAATTCGTTAACGAGTGTGTTGAGCCCATTAAGACATAAAGTTAAACCCAATAGTGGTGAGCCTATTTAAACCTTAGTCATTGAGGAAATTAGGTCACCTAGTATCATTTGTTCATTCTCACAAAACATTTTGAGAGAGGTAGAGAGAGAAAGAGCTAGAGAGAGGGTTTTGAAGAGAGAAGATCTTGGGGAGCAAGAAAAGGGTAGAAACTCAAGGGATTGGAGTTAAAGTGAACCACTAGCTTAGATTTGTGAAGTTTTGAGGTAAAGGGGATAGTTTTCATTCATAATCCTTTGTATAATCTCTTTTTCTTCTCAAATTCAAAGGTGCTTATTTGTGAAAAGTAAGTATTGTGATTTTAATTGGTGAAATTTGTGCTTATGTTTTGATGTAATGTTTGGGTATGTGAATTAGATGATAATTAAGTTGTCCGTGTCTCTGCAACAAAACAAGAATAACAGCTATGCCTGCAGTAATGTTCCTTCAAACTAGGAATGCATTTGAAATTGATCCTTCATAGGACAATAACCATATCAGGCAAAAGATCATTGGTGATTTTGATCAAGCTTCAAACGACTCTTTAATGTGCTGGAAATTTTCCAACGTATCTTTCACACCTCTATTTAAAGGAGTGAAGACCTACTAGTTGGATATACAGACACACACAAAATCAAGACTCATACAACAATTCACAAAATGCCAAACTTTGTTATTGTTCTGCATCTAAAGTCACTTAGAATTTCTTATCAAAGTTCATATCTTAGAAATTCTAGAGTCTTAAGAGTCTTAAGAGTCTGTATCTGATTTGTATTGTGAACACCACTGATTGTATATCAAGTGCACAAACTCAAACAAACTTCTTTGTAATTCTGTTTGATTAGAAGTCTCTTGCTTGTGTGCTTGAGCAATAGAAGTCTCTAGCAGTTATGGTTGAGCATTGGAAGCCTCTTGACTATGTTCAGGAGCATAGGAAATCTCTTGCAGTTGTGCTTGAGTAATTTGAAGTCTCTTGCTAGTTGTAGCATTGAGCAGTTGTAATTTGATATTACATTTTTAGTGAACTCTCCTTGGAAGTGCAAGGGGGACAGGACTACTTCCGGTTTGTGGAAGGAACATGTATAATTGTTTTGTGTCTTTCTTCTCTCTCTCTGTTCAGAAGCTGAATTTTATCTGCCTCTGATCAGTGACTTCAGTAGGAGAAAACGAAGAAAAAGTAAACACAATTCAACCCCCTCTTCTTGTGTTTTTCTCACCTTCAATAATGTCCCTTTTAAACATGGATATGTACACCATTGAATTCCAGAAAAGAGGCTTACCACATGCACACATTCTGATCTTCTTACATCCATCAAGTAAATATCCTATACCTGAAGATATTGACCAGATAATATCTGCTGAAATCCCTGATCTAAAAAGACATATTGAGTTATACAACTTGGTCAAAAGTCACATGATACATGGTCCTTGTGGTTTATCTAGATTGTCATCAACATGCATGAAAAACAGAAAATGTTCTAAGTACTTTCCCAAAAAATTCATCGAACAAACCATTTTTGATCAAGATGGCTACCCTGTTTACAAAAGAAGTGCCAAAACTCATACCGTAGTGAAAAATGGTATTGTCTTAGATAATAGACATGTTGTTCCATACAACACAAAATTGTTGTTGAAATACCAAGGCCACATTAACATGGAATGGTGTAATAAAATTGGGGCATCTGGAATGAAAACATGTATTGTAGCCATAATGGTATAATTTTTTGTTGTTTACTAATAGAAGAATGAATTTAATAGTGGTGTAGTGAATTGGAACATTTAGATTATGTATTTATAATAAAAGCTAATTGAAATGAATTTGTAAACTATCTATAAAAGGCATATATTTGAGTAAGGGACTATAAAATATATGGAATCTCTGTTATGTCAGTTGTAGATTAGATATAAGCATGCTATAGAAAAAGCATGCAAAGGCAATGTATGTGTTATCCCATCATGTTCCAACTACAAATATAAGCATGATACAATGGTAATATATTACTAATAGGTATAGTGTAATATTTGAAAGGTAATACATCTGTAAACTTAAGTATACAGCAACCACTATTTTGAACAGATTAGATAGTGAATGAGTTGTCTCATTGCAAGTTGGCTTTAATATATAGCTAGTGTAGTGAATTTGGATTGTACATTGATAACATAGTGTAAGAATCTTAACTTTTCATTACAAGCCGCATCTTCCTGACAGGCCGCATCCTGGCCAACTCGTCAGTCTAAGACTGACGGTCTTTAAGTTAAAAGAGTTATGATGCTTACGTTTTCATTCTTTGTATTTTCTTCAGTTTTTCTGCTTTTCTTGTTGCATAAGTTACCTTGTGAACTCCAAAATGTGATCAAATTACATAGAAAATTACGTAATGACAAGATGTCATCAAGGCATGATAAGGAATTGGTTAAATTCAACGATGTGTTGATTTTTTTTCTTCATCTATCAATAACCATTGTTCATCTAGTTCCTTGAAATGCTCTGCTATAAAAATTGGGTCTAGTTCTGCAATGATCTGTTCACATAGATTGAATATCATTAATTTGTTATTAATACACATGTACAAACCTTATCTTCATATTAAATGTAGATGTGTTAAGAAAAATACCTGGTTTCTACTGCAAATGGTAATGAAATATGGTCTTGTAGAGTTCATTATGAATGATAAGTTTATGGTTGTTGAAACAATGATATAAATTTTTATAGATGAAATTATGATATATAGTTTTATAGAACATGGTGATAAGATAAAATTATAAAAACATGGAGAAAGCATTGTGTGGTCAAGATTCGATGGAGTATAGAAAATATCCTTTTGATTCCTTTACAAATTATTATAGTGTGATATATTTAGATTGTAGTGTAAATTATATTTTAATTGCAATGACAATAGATAGTGACAAATGCATGTGTTGATAATGTGATGCTTTACTAAAATGTACTGTCAAAAATTTTGTAGTGCATAAGTTAAAAATTTTGTAGTCATGTGCTGATCAATAGTTGAAGGAATCAGAATGGTACAAATAATGTGTACACCAGTATTATAATGAAACTATGTTATGTTTTGTTTGATAATGGGCGCATGATTAACTATATGTGATTACATTACATTATCATGCTAGTGTCAATAAAATATATTGAAAAATTGTCCATAATAACAATTAATGATCAAAGCAATATAATAAGGCATATACCTCTTATTACTTCTTATTTGTTCTATCTCAATGAACCACATTTATATCAATTTTATAATGCAATATAAGTAGGATTATATAATAAAGTTATATAACAAACTGACTTAGATTAAATATATTATAAAGTCATATGAATTCAAGCTTAGACAGTGACATAACATAACAACAAACATAAAAGAACATTGTACTTAAGTTATAACCAAATAAAGTAGTAACATAGTTAGTTTGAACAAAAAGCAACAAACAAATTAGATGACATGTAATATTTCATAGGACAGGTCAGTTATCTCCATTTTCCTCCTTATCTTGATCATTCCCTACTACTCCAACATGGAGCATTTCTGCATATTCCTCTAAGCCAAAGACAAGCTGGTCTTCAATGTCTAAATTGAGATCCTTAGCAAATTTATACCATCCTTTACCTATGAAGTATTATGGAGGTAGTCTGGTCGATTTCTTCACTTTGCAGTCAGTTGTTTCATCAGTTTCTTCATTCCTCAGAGTTATGGTATCAACAGTTGGTAATGGAGAAGAATCAGCTTCCCATTTAGGAAAGTGTTGCATATAAAATAATGCAATGATACATTTCAATTGAGTAATGGTTATTGAAATATGTAATAAACTATGACAAACAGTTATAAGGATTAAATTCAATACCAGAATACTTTTTCCTCCAGCAGTAGCGGCAGAGACGTTCTGCACCCATTCATAAGGATAAACTATATATTTATCTTCATTCTCCACTTGGTTATCATTCAGAACTTCTTGCAGATTCATCCATCTCATTGCAAAGTCGATAGGAATGAACATCTTTCGTCCCTCTCTGACCATTGATTTGAATTGGAGATTGACCTGGTGATTTGGATCAGCTAGGTTCATAGCATGGTGGTTAACTTGGTGATAAAATCCAAAGTATGGAACATCTTGAAGGTGAGAAAAACACAAGAAGGGGGTTGAATTGTGGTTTCTTTTTCTTTTCTCCTAAAACTGAAGTCACTGTTAAGAAGCAGATAGAGTTCAGCTTCTGAAGTGAGGTTCAGAATCTAAATGCAGCGGATAAGTAAAGAGAGAGAGAGAGAGAGAGAGAGAGAGAGAGAGAGAGAGAGAGAGGGAGAGAGGAAAGACACAAAGCAATTATACAGATTCCTTCCACAAACCAGAAGTAGTCTTGACCCCCTTGCACTTCCAAGGAGAGTTCACTAAAATCAATATCTGATTACAACTACTCCTTGCTCAAAATAGAAAGAGATTTCAAACTACTCAAGCACAACTGCAAGAGATTTCCTATGCTCTAGAAAAAAATCAAGAGACTTCCTATGGTCAAGCACAACTGCAAGAGACTTATATTCAAACAGAATTACAAAGAAAATTGTTTGAGGTTGAACACTTGATATACAATCAGTGGTTTTCACAATACAAATCAGATACAGACTCATAAGACTCTAGAATTTCTAAGATATGAAAGTTGAAAAGAAATTCTAAGTGAACTTTTATATGGAACAATTTCAACAGAGTTTTGCCACTTGTAAAATTGTTGTGAGTCTCTTGGAAATATTCAAGTCTTCACTCCTTTATATAGAGGTGTGAAAGAGACGTTGTTGATTTGCCAACACATCAAAAAGAGTCGTTTGAAGCTTGATCAGATCACCAATGATATGTTGCTTGATTTGGTTATTGTCCTATGAAGGAACAAGTTCAAATCCATTCCATGTATAGAGGAATACCAGCATAGTCACAGTTGTTGTTCTTGTACTATTGCAGACACAAAACAGAGTAGTGGAGATAGTGGTTGTACAATTGTACTATTGTCCTTTTCCAACGTTTTCCAAAGAATAAGCATCCAATGCCTTCCAAATCCTCTGAATTAGCTGTTGCTCCAGGCTTATATTCTTCTGAACTAATAGGCGTGATAATAATAGCATTTGAACAATCTTTTGAAGCTTTCCAGTCTTCAGCTTCTAAACCTTCAGAACCTCTTATGACTTCAACTTCTGATGTCCAGCTTCTGATGAGAGTGCTTCTGATGACGTCAGCTTCAAAACCTCTAGTCTTCAGAACCTCTTTTGATAAGAATGTTCTCTTGCAACACAAGCTTCCATTTTGTAGATTCCATTTCTCTCATTTGTTCTTCAGTACCTATGCATTTAAGGACACTAAATTTTTTTCTATGGTCCTGCACACTTGAACAACTATTAGCATATCCAATTGACAATTTTTAATACCTTGTAATCATCAAAACTCAAAGGGTAATGTTAAACATATTTTATTCCAACAATCTCCCCCTTTTTGATGATGAAAACACTAGTATTTAAAATGTTCAATTGTTGTTAATCTAATTGACAAGTTGACTTCTAGGTGAGGTTTGTAAGCTCCCCCTGAGTCTAATAGTCCTTTAAGGTGAGGTTTGTAAGCTCCCCGTAAGTTCTATACAAGTTAATTAAATTCATCTATAAAAAAATCGTGATAACACTCAGAATAATCTCACATTAAAGCAATAGACTAAAAGATGAGAAGAAGGTTCTCTGAATTAAATTTGTTAAGAATTAAATTAATGGGGCTCAGAGCCTATAAATAAATACTACATCTACTCCCCCTTTTGTCATCAACAAAAAGATAAAATAAAGACAAAAAGAAGAAGTAAGAAAAACATTATGAGAAAATTCTAGTAAAACAACTAAATAGAGCATGTTCAGAAGCATATAAAATAGTCAGAAGCAAAATAAAGTAGTATTGTTCAGAAGCACAAACAATAACAAAACATAAAGTAAACAAGATAATAAAGGTGTGCATTCTAAGGTTGGGCTTGTTTCTTCGTCATTTCCAGCATCTCTTGCATCATGTTGTTTGTCCTCTCTGATTGCTTGTCCATGGATTCCTTTAGATCATTGTATCCCTTGACAAGAGCTTCTTCTCTGACCTTTGCTTCTTCTTGCTGAGAAAACATCTTCCTCTGAAGTTCAACATACATCAGTCTTTGCTCTAGGAGTTCTTTCTTCAGCTCCTTGTTTTCCTTTTCTTGTTCAGAATCATTCTTCAATTTCTCAAGAATAGGAACATCAGCATGAATTTTCAACGTAGTTAACCATCTGATGTCAGGATTCTCAGAATGCACACTGGCAGTGATTATTCTTGAAGCATCCATGTAGATAGGTGTGTCTGAGATGTACAGTTTGCTCATTTCTTGGTCTCTCTTGACATTTAGTTCTTCCTTGCTAGAGATGAAATTCTTGAACCAGTCGTGAAGTGAGCCCATAGCTTGATTATGTGCTTCCAAAGAAGATTTCTGAAGTTCACACATCACATAATCAACTCTTTCTCTCATAGAGTTTCATTCCTCAACATAGTTATCCTCATGAAGAAGGTTGTTCCTGGTATTCACCAACTTGTTCAGATCCTTAAAGATATTCTCACATACCTCTTTTAATATAGTAGAGTCAAGTAAAAGGGTAGGTGGGGGTAATACAAAGGTAGTTATGGTTTGAGGACCAATTTGGTTTGAAGAGCTGGGTATATTTGTTCTTGAAATTTCAATAGCAGCAGACAGGTTAGGAGCAACATATGGTTCATCATGTATAAACTCTAACACAAATGGTGCAGATGAGTCTAATGTGGCACCAATTTGAGTAGGTTGCTCATTTCCAGCACTTGAATTTGAGATAATCAATGTAACACCCCGTTTTCCCAACAATGTAAATAATACAAATAATCAGAATATTCAACGTAAAACGGAATGTCACACTACTTTTAAAACATAAATAGAGTAAAGTTACTATTTATCAAAACAATCCTGTCAAGAATTCATTTATATCGCAGCGGAAAATTATTTCAAAATCAACAACTTTGTTCAACAATCTTTGGCACTACGGCCTCAACATAAATAACTTAAAGGAAAGTCTTAATCCAAAAAGGTTCAACAACATAGTTCATAAAACAATACGTAACAATGGAAGGCAAAACAAGAATCCCCATCCCGTTACGTATCAGAGCGACCCTAAGACGACACACGAGAGAGTCAACTCACATCAACAGTTAAGCCTGGTTATCTGCACGTTACCAACATAGGGGCAACATTCAAACAGAAGGGGTGAGATTTCACATTCAATAATAATAAACATATAATTCATCAACTGAATTTAACAACCTAAACAACAATAGTTAACAACAATAATAGTTCACATATGCTTGTTATCAATAATAATTCACATAGGTTTCATTTATCTCTACTTAGCATTTACAATCGACAACAACGACGACAATGCAACGACACAACAACAACTATGCAAAGACACAACGACAACTTGACTATGCAATATGCATGTGGTACCAATCAACGTGTTAGAGCATAAGCTCTCAATTCAACGTGTGGAGCAATGGCTCTTAAAGCAACGTGTGGAGCATAAACTCCTAAAATCAACGTGTGGAGCATCAACTCCTAAAAGAGCATAGGCTCTCAAATCAACGTGTTTGAATGATTAACATTCACA
>Ga0315915_1006666_pt1 | contig 14043 bp, 6 predicted proteins | sample MpolbnodulesMG_FD_207738 | JGI IMG/M metagenome (GOLD analysis project Ga0315915, IMG submission 207738) | Medicago polymorpha root nodule microbial communities from Los Angeles, California, United States - branched nodules | ecosystem: Host-associated > Plants > Roots > Nodule | place: USA... | reverse complement strand
AACTTACCTACAATATGAGATTTTGTGCATCCCATATTTATCGAGAAGGGAATACTTGTGCCGACAGTTTTGCTAATTTTGGTTTATCTTTGTCCTCTTTTGAAATATTTTGGTTTGATGTTATCCCTGAGTTTGTCAGGGGAGAGTACATTAGGAATAGGTTGGGAATGCCCAACTTTAGATTTACCACCTTTTGAAAAGGTTTTGGTCTAATCCCCCTTTTCTTTCTTGTACTTTCTTTTCTTTTTCTATGAAATGAGCTGATGCTCTTTACTTGAAAAAAAAATAAAATTTTATACTCTAAATTATAAAATCAATGGTAAAATATTTAAATTTAATTATCATTGACATTTAAATTATAAAAAAATGAATTAATTTTTCTTAAATGGTGGTTATAAATTAATATATATCATAAATATATATATATATATATATATATATATTTATGTTAAAATAGATTAAAATGGAGTGCATGTTTAATTATTAAGGGATGAGTTGTAATTCAAACATCTTATATGGAGGGGAGTATAAATTTTACTTTTCAAAAGAGGTGAGTGTATATTTTAACATAAAAGGGGAGAGGAGTGTAATTCAAGTATCTTTGAGGGAAGCGGAATGTAATTTACTCAATAATTAATTAGGTGGTTGTGAGATTGAGTGTTACTCAAATAAGTAATCAGGTGGTTGTGAGATTGAGTGTTACTCAAATAAGTTAAATAAACCGATTCAAATAGACTTTGATTTCAATCGATTATTAGTCAACAACTCTGAAAATGTATGTTAAGTTCTTCGTGATTCATTTAAGACAAGGTTTCTTCCTCTTCTATCCTTTGTATATGAAAAAGTTTTTGAAGTAAAAAAAACACAATATTTCCTTGTATTTTCATATGTATATTTCATAATACACCTTAATTTCCCTTAAAAAAATACACCTTAATTAAAATCTAAGTACTTTGCGGCAATGTCATCAAGAATCTTATTCTAAAGAAAAATAAGTTGCATAAGTTCAACATGGTAAAAGCAACTTATTATAGTGTTGAAATTCCTCAAACATAATGTCATTTCAAAGAACATGTTAGAGAGGTTGATGGACAGAATCTTTCTTGTAAAAATTGTTCCTTAAACTTAAGTCATTAGCAAAATTGCTCCTTGTACTTAGGTATCAAGTCATTATCACTATTCCGCGGCATCAACAGATCTATATACACATTCAAAATCATTCTCGCAGCCCGGTTTAGAAAATAAATTTGGCATTTGCACACATCTTATTATTACAAGAAGCAAGTACCTAATGGAAAGTTCTAACTACCATCCATTTACAAATAGTTGAGTGTTATATCCAACCTCAGTAAGTGAAATGGATTTGAATTTGCCACAGTCACAAATCCCTACGTTCACGCAGTCAGCACATGTTGGATCGAAATCGAACGGTGCAGAAAGCAAACAGATTTTTTTTTTAACTCTAAAATGTCGAGCTTGAAATCTGAACTGTCCGACTTTGATCCAAAGGTCGTTGGTGTGCGTGATTGTGTGCAATTTGTGGCTGCGGCAAATCGAAATCCAAGTGAAATTAGATAAGAAAATGGATTAAACTAAAATGCACACTCATAAAATTCACCACTTTGTCGATTTACATTTCGCAGATATTGCATTACCCTGAAAGTAAGGCTTGAAGGTTGTTACAACTTCTTCATAGGTAGGTCTCTTGTAGTCCACCGCCTGTAATCGATTATCAGCCCCGCGATTAGGTTTCTATCAGAGAAAAATAAATACTTGTTACAGGTCATAATTTTGTAACTAACCTGCTCAATAACTTCTTCAGGACTTGCCCATTTCCACTCTGCAAATTCTGGGTCTGCTTCACCGGTAGCTAAGTTAATTTCACCGTCATCTTTTTTTAGTTTCATGAGAAACCTATTAAATGTTCGTAATCGATATCAGAAAAGCACAATAAGAGATACAGACTTTGTTAGCAGCCCTAACAAAGGAACTTGATATTCATAGGTACCTAGCGATTCCAGATAAAACAATCGCCGTGCTTACGAATAACAAAAGATGCACAAAAACACAAAAACCGAATTTTACTCGAAAAAACATCACAAGACAAGGTGAACTCCATTTACTAATGGTTTTAGTTCTCTTTTTATTCACACTCAGACTTTCTATATCGCTGTTTAATTGACACAATTGTTAAAGAGCAATTTTCTTTTACAATCGTCAACATCATATGCTTCTGTGAAAGAGAAACCTCAATATTTGCACTCATTCCCAATTTAGATTTTACAATATTTTTTAAGCATTGCTTATTGTTGATGACTTGAGTTATATTCCTTATTATGTAGAGGTAAAATTTTCAGTAGTTAGAATATTCTATCTAATGAGTCAAATATGTGGTTATGTAAAGCAAATAAAATAAAATTCACACCATTTCTGTGCCTGTCCATGCCATTCTCCTCCCCAAAGACGATTGACTTTAGCCTTCACAGCAGGAGGGAAGTCATATGTCAACCATTTATCAACCTGTAATGCACAAACTCCGTCAAACTTACAAAAAGATTTACATCCACCGAGATATCACAGAGAAATCGAAGAGTTTTTATATCCCTTAACTATATGTTTTGTCAATAGTTTTATTCAAGCTGTTTCAGTTTGTTGCTTCACAAACTCTGCTTTTCATTTTATAACACTGATAATAAATGCTACATTGAACTCAAAAAATCAGGTGAATTCTGTAAAATATCAATGATCTATATACTCTATAGAGCTTAGACTAAACATATGCATCACAAATAATGGTCTTGCAGAAGAAACTAAATGCTGAAAAGAAAAGATTTGGCACTGACCTCGGCAATTATCTCGGCAGATACTATTCCAGTTTCTTCTCGAAGTTCTCTGATCGCAGCAGATTTGGGCTCTTCACCATCTTCAATACCTCCCTGAGAACTCCAAAAGAACAGTCAATAAATTGCTCTGCAATGCTGTCTCATTAAGACTATTTCAGCTTAAACCTTTTAGTTTTAAGTTTATCTAAGTTATTGGAATGGAATACATGTTACTAGTACATAATGTGAGGTCACCTGAGGCATTTGCCATGCTCCTGGAACATTCAATCTAGAAGCCACAAATATCTGAAAAAACAATTAAATCCATTATTTCCCTTCCTCATCATAATCATACAAATTATTTTACTATCAAATAATCTTCCCCTTCAAGTCATAATACACTGAAAATATTATAGCATACTTAGGTATTGAACACAAAATCACAACCTAAATTTTCCAAATCTAGACAACAAAAACACTTTGCTTTAAAAATAATAACCATAAACCAAGTGATTGGCCTCAAGTGATTAATGAGCTCCACCAAAGGACAATCGTTCAGGAGAACCTGGTACGATTTCTGTGTGGAACAATTTTTTGTTAGGCTGTACTTGTCTCACAACTGAACTCCGGATTATCAGGGTCCTTTCACGGGAACCAAGAGGGTTAACAAAAATATAAAATAATAACTATAGATAGAGTTCATTTTAATAGTTTACTTATATTTATTGAAGTTGATTTCTACTTTAAGGCTAGTAAATTCAGATATATAAGCAATCTTATACTAACAGCTAAAGAAGAACCAATCAATCTTAAGCAGTAAATTAAAAGAGACAAATTAGCATCCAAAAATAGAAAACAAATCAAAAAAGAATTATGGAAAAATTAACAAAAAAATAGCTTAATTTTCCATCTTTAGTAGAGCCTAAAATCTACAAACAATTAATTACCAAAAAATATCTACAAACAACAAGTACAGACACACTACATTAATATCTGACGCTAATGGTTTATCAAAACCAAAGTAGAGATTCATAAAATATTTCTCTACCTTAGATTAGGACACCATATTCTTACCTAAATTTTCATTAATAAAAAATCAAAATGATAGAAAGAAAAAAAAAACAAAGGAAAAAAAAGATGGAGAAGAAGAGAAACCTGATCATCTGAATTGATGAGACAGACACCAACGTTAGGACGGTAACCTTGTGGAAGATTCTCCATGTCTTAGCTGTTACTTGTTATTGTTGGTTAGAGCCTTAGAGAGAAGAAGAAGTTTAAGAGAGAAACAAAGACAAAGAGTGTTGTGTTAGAGATGATGAGGTGTGAATGATGAGTATTGGCAACAACACAAACACAACACAAGTGGAAGCTATGATGTACTATAGTATTGTATTGTGAATGTGGTGTATGTGTGCGTTGAGGATTTGGTGAATGAGAATAATAATAATAAGCAATGACGCAACTGTGATGATAAACGATCTCTTTCAGTTTAATCAGATGTGTTAAGTTCGAATATCATCTTGGACATGTAATAAAGTTAAATATTTTGAATAAGAGTTTTGTTTTCTTTGTCTATTATAGTTCTACTCGACTCGATAAATTAATATTTGCAGTTGCGTGTAAACGATATAATTTAAAAAATAAAGGAATGACGTAAGTATGATTGTGACTATATGAGTTGAGTTGAGTTGTGTTGAGTCAGAGAGACACGGGAGAGTGGAGTTTTGCGACCTTTACGCCACAAAAAAACCACTAATATGAAGTGGGGCCCACCACCTAAGGAGTTGACTTTCTGTACCATATGAATGATCATGATTATTTTATTTACTATTATATCATGGAGTCAGATCCAAGAAGGAAAAGAAGAATCATTTGGTTTTCATTTTTTCTTTACTTTTTTCTGAAAAGTCACAGTGGGTACCAAACAGGCACAATAGTACAATAAACAAAGTCAGATTGGTTAATTGAGGTAAGATTATAATAAGGACAACCAATGAAGTTCAACTCCAGCGCGTAAGATACACTTCATTCATATGCTATTGAAAAATCTTAACAAATATTTTTAGGATATTGTTTAAATAATTAAAAGTGAATTTTTTGCATAAAAACCGTGTAATTATTGCTTGTACATGTGTTTGTCTTATATTTTTAAGATAAAATTTATTAGGGAAATGCTAACAAGTGTTCTTAGGATATTTGATAAGAAATTTAAAATGAAAATTTTATTTTGAAATTTGTGCATTCAACACATTGAAACATCAAAAAACAACTTTTATTACTACATCCGTCCTTAATTATAAGACTATTTTGAAAATATTTTTTATCTCTTTTTATAAGACCTCTTTGCTATTTCCAATTACATTAATTATTTCTTTACCACCATACCCCTATTTATTTTGCATCATTTTCTTCACTCAACAATAAATATTATGTTGAAAACATAAACTAACTCTCTTTCTTAACGATAAAATTGTAAAAGTAATAGTAATTATAAACAAATTTAATACTATTATCAACTTTCTTAAGTGTGTGTTTGGTATGACAGTGGTGGGAATTGATTTTGATAGAATTGAGTTTGAGAGAATTGATTTTGGTTATAAGTGTGAGTTTGATGTGAATTGCCTATGTTTGGATACACTCACTTAAAAGTGATTTTTACGAGTTGATGTTGTTTGGGTAATTTGAATCAAAATTGATTTTAAATGGGTAATAACCAACTTACCCTTTCAATTGTAGTTTTTTTTAGAATATCTTTTTAATTGTTTTTAAAACTAAATATGTCAACTTCATTAATGATAATTATTTCAACTTGTCATAAATGGATTTTTATTGCTTCAAAAGTTCATTTTAAAATAATATTAATTAATAAGAGTATGATAAATTCCCTAATAAAACTAATAAATAAATTTCAACTCTTTTGTTTAAAATTAGGCATTTTAAGAAAAAATAAACAAAAAGGATTGGGCTTTTATCCATTACCCCGTAAGAAACAACTCCATAAAGCACCGTGTAAGAACATAAATATCAAACAAAATCAAACAACTTTGATTTATTTTCTTTGTTTCAAGTTTAATTTATCATGTTTTTCCCCTCTTCTCTCGATTTCTCCTGCAACTCTAAAAAATTATGACAGATCTGTAATCCTGGCGTTATGGGTATTTTGGTAAAGTATCTGCCACTCAGCCAAAACCACGTTTTCTCTGCCGCAGAAGCTAGGAATACCAACTTCAGCGGAAGTGGCGTTTTGTGCCTTAAACTGCGTTTCCTAAACTCAGTTTTCATTCATCCAAACAAGACAAAAAATGCAGAAACCGCGTTTCGGAAAGTAAAAGCACGTTTGGTCGGAAAAAACGTGTGGCCAAACACACAATAAATAGTGTTAAGGTTATTTAATTATTGGGAAATGCTAAATAGTGCCATTTGGGCATTGGTTAAGATGATAAAAATAGAAACATTGTATTGAGAAATTGTGAAAAGTGAAGAATTTAACTTTTAAAAAGTCAAAACATTGTTGAATTTAATGTAAATATACTACTTTTGGTTTCCGAGGGCACTAGTTAGTAAGACCCTTAATTATTTTATGTAATAAGTACGCGTATCTTTTGTACTCATTCAATAGTATAGTTATCAAGATTGAGAGGTGAATTGTATACTTGTCAAAGTTGATTTTAATACTTGTCAAAGTTGATTTTGAAAATGCATGACTTTATTATAGTTGGAGATACATGGAACATATGTTCAAAGTGACGATAATGTAGCCTATTAAGTAGTGTTATCATCTTCGTTTCTCAATTTTTATAGTGTTTAATGTTGCAAGTACATTCATAATCCTTCTCGCATGTGATTGAGTTGGATGGTGTCCAAATAAAGGAAGAAACTTTGCTTGCATGGTCTGAGGATCAATGGGAAGACAGTTTTGTTTATGAAGATTATTTGGGGTGAAGCAACTGACAAAAATGCTACATGGACAACTGAGTAAGATGCACAAGCCTTACCTAAAGTTGATTGTTGTAGGTAAATTTTTAGGTCGAAACTTCTTAACAAGGTGAGAAATGTAATACCTGAATTCTCGCATGCTTGTAGTTACTTTTATGTTTTATGAAAATGTATTTGATTAGGGGAACATGTGTATGAACATCTATGGTTAGAATCATAATCCCATGATGTGAACTTGTGTGTGATAATTGGCAATTAGTGTGAGAGAATTTATAATGGCTTGGCAATTAGGAGAGAAAAACGAAGTTTGGTGATCCACATGAATGTGAGCAAACACATGGGGTAAAATTCGTTGTTCAAGCTTCATCGCATGTGCGAACCTAATCGTTGTTTAGGCTTTCCTACTCAGTATCGATTTTTGCTCTTGAAGTAGCTAACAAATGACGTCTCAAAATCAGAGGATACTCATCTTCTTCTTCCATATTCAAAACATCAAAATTCACAAAATAACCATAGTTTACCTACTCTCAGCAACACATTATTTATCCTTCCACTAGACTGTTTGCATGATCCATCAACTAAGGTTATAGTTGTTGTTGATGGACTAAGCGTCACCCCTTTTAACTTCATTGCTAGGTACAAGGGAATCAAATTGATGCTCGACCACAAGTCACATAAAGATTCGTGGATAAAATCTTACAAATAAGATAGTGTATAGAAAAACATTCAGGATCTAGCTTCTTCATCGGCGAGTCACCTTCCATCTTATCATTGGTTTCTTCGACCATTTTTTTAAGCTCTCCTTTGTATCGTCTTTCTTCCAAATGAATTTTTTTTCTTCATAAAAACGAACAAATCCTGGTCATAGTCCTAACAAATTAGAAAATTTGAATTTATTTTGGAATAAAAACGAACAAATTCTAGCTTCCATCCAAAAATTTATTTTAGAATAATTCATTATTTAAAATAGATTTCGATTAAAAAGGAGTTAAAGATAAAATGATTTACATTTAAATACATTCATATAAAAATAAGTTGAACAATAAACTCTAATTTTTATCTTTAATTGGAATTCAACCCATGTCGTTTTCTTCCTTTAATGTGGTTTTAACCTCTCCTTATCTTGTTTGGGTTCTTGTACTTTAACGTGATTCTCACTTGCAAACTCCATTGTATTAGAAGCTGCAAATTGAAGCTTCTGCGGTGAAGCCAAAATCAATTCTTCAATTGTGGTTTGCTGACAAATGCATAACTTCCTTTGTTACCCTTATAGTAGAGGCCAAAATCATGTCTCATGTTTATTTATAACCACTTCTCGTCTTTATTTGCTAGAACATGTATAAGGTATAACAACAATATCAGGGATTAAATTTTTATTTTTAATTTCTCTATACGTAAAATAACAAGTGTTTTTACGTCCTTCAAAAAAATTACGTTTTAATAAAAAGTCCAGACTTATATATCTTTTTGTTTTGGACAAAATAATTTTTTTTTATTAATCGACAAACTACTTATATATTTAATAATACAACACTAATTAATGATTATATAAAATAGAAATGAAAGAAAAATTGAATAAAAATTGGGATAATATTTAGGTTATATTTGTATTTATTATTTTTTTTAAGTTGAAGTAAAGGATACAACACTAATTAATGATTAATAATTATTTAAAAAAGGATACTACATAAATTTAATTATTTTACTAAAATTGAATAAAAAAATTGATCCACAAATATATACACAAACATGTGTTAAAACCCATTTTGGACATTTACACTCTCAAAAGCACTTTTGACACATGGTATCCAAACAACATTTTTCATACAAATCACTTTTGTTGTGACGATATCCAAACATAAACCACTTTACGTTAAACTCACTTTTAACCAAAATCAATTCTATAGAATCAATTCTATCAAAATCAATTCTCCCCACCGCACAACCAAACACACACTAACACAATTCAACCACCCATTCTTGTGTTTTTCTCACCTTCAAACACAAAAATGAAATAGAGGTTAAAATTTGAAAACATTTTGCACTTTTTTTTTCTTTATTTAGACTTATTGGAAATACCACATGAAACTCTCACACACATAAAAGGGAAATGACTTACAAGTGTAAACACCTTGATTATTCGATTTAACAATTTTGACATTTCTTAGTTGAGCTATGGCTTACAGATGCAAACACTTTGTAATTATACTACATATATAATATTCATTCTCAGATGACATGCATGAATTAAAGAATCATATTTAATACATGAAGAATGAGAGAGTTATGTATTTTTGTAAGATATATTTGTAAGAATGTGGGTGTTGTTATTTTTGATTGAATTTAATAATGAGTATTAGAGAATATCAATTGTGTGTGATTTATCTAATATTAAAAATTAATGACATATTATTCTGTTTTTATCTTTTCTTTAAGTAATAAAGTATACATTCACCAACTCCCTACAAAAATAGTATACATTCACCAATGTCTGGTAGGTTTCTCAAATGCTTCTCTTTTGTAATCGACTCAGGCAAGTTGTAAGGGCTATTGATTAGTTTCTTAATATGATTTAAGTTGTTTACTATATAAGTCATTACATTTCAACAAAAATAATAAATTTAGTTGTTTATTGAGACTACCACTTGGTCATTTTTGAGAAAAATAGTTTGCAATGTTAGTTTGTGTTGTATGTTGTGACCTTTTTTTAGGTTTGTTTACCAGTAGGGATGTGTATTTCTTTATTTTGATTGTTTTGTACATGCATCCCTACTAGCTAGTGCTATTATACAATAATGAATTTGCGTTTTAGTTGTTGCAAACTTTCAACTTAGACTTTTGTTCAAACTCTATCATTATGCATAGATGAAACAATTCTAATATGACTAAGAGAGGGCGAATCCATTTTTTTTTTTTGTATTAGAGGCAAAAATATTATAGTTTATAACTTGTTCATAAAAAAAAAAGCAAGGCATTGTTTTCTTTTGAAAATATGATATCTTTTGTATATTTTTTCTTGTTAAGTAGTCTGGTGGCTGAACTCATCTATCTTAAGTGTGGAGAAGTGGAGAATTCGGGGTACAAACCTCGATCCCTGCATATTATTGTGTTTGCAGCTTTCAACAGAGTTGTACTAACATGACAACTTAACATGTATAACAACATATGTTTAATGTTAATGATGTAATAAACATTAGAAGAATTAATCATTAAAATTTGTACTAATTTATTACTCCTTCTATCTCAAATTGTAAGTGGTTTTGACCATTTTACATAAATTAAGAAATGTAATTAATTTTGTATGAGAAAGAGAAATTATGAGTTATTTTAAAAAATTATCTTTCATTTATGGTATGAGAAAGATAAATTAAAGATTTGAAAGAAAAGATAATAATAAATAGATAAAGTATATGAGAAAATAACTTCAATCCTATATTGATAAAGTAAAAAGACTAATTTAAGAGTGGAATGGAGGGAGTATGTTTTATAACTTTCTACATTTATTGAAAAAATTGATTTATTTAGGGAGCAATTATTTGTTTACGGGGACAAAACAAAAATTATAATACAATTTGAATCGGTTTTTCTACTTTGAATAGGACATCATTATTTTAATTGGTTCAAAACACCAATATTGTTAGCAGCCCTACTTATCAGCTATAACTACTGAGAGTAATTTGTTTAGCACGGAACTAATCATTTAAAACAAATCACCTTTATTAACAGCTGCATAGATACACCAATTAGACCATATTATTATCGAATTCAGATCCTCTCAATTTTCTACGAAAATGATAAAGTCTATTATTATAGTTTTGATGTATAAATATCCGATTAATATCACATATTATAGAAATGTGTGCATTTATATATATTTACTACAAAACTATATATAGACATTGCCATTTATTACAGGAAATGGAGAGGATCTCAACTCATTATTATCATACAATGTACAAGTCCTAAATGAAAGAAATTTAAAAAAATAATTCATCTAAAAATCCTCACTCTTCTTCTCCTTAGCTAATTGGCCATGTTGATTCACTAGAGCATCAAGTGCAAGCTTTTTGTAAGCCCTTTCAATAACTTTTTCCTCGATCACATACTCTACAATTAAATGATCAAGATATTGCACAAGCAAAAGATAAAACCTGGGATGCACCATTTCAAATGGCTGCCAAATACATATCTTGTTTGATACATCAAAATACTTATGGCTTACTTTTTATTAAAGGAAATGTTTACGAGTGTCCTCAAAACACTTGTCAAGGGTCTTAAACAGTAACACTTCAATTAATTCAAGTATTTGTTCCAATACAAGCAAGACATAAAAATGATTAGATGCAAATTTTTACTGCATCTACAAAGGCCAATGGTGAGTTAGGAAACATGAGTCATTATTTAATTTAGGATGTCTTATGTTGCAGTGATATTAATTTTATGATATATCTAGTCTTGTCCAATCATGATTCTATAATTTGTTGTATCAAATTTCAAACTGGTCAGCGCCTAGTGTATGTATATGTGATTATTTGATAGAAACATCACTCCATAAAATAATCTAGTAAAAGTTATTGTACTCCCTTCGATCATATTTATAAACAAAAAACAACTTTTTAAGTTCATTGAATAATCAATGTATCTTAGTCTATAAATGTGACCAGATACATTAATTATTCAATTCATTTAAAAAATTGTTTTTTTGCTTATAATTGTGACCGGAAGGAGTACAATATTTCAAACCTCAATGTATAAACTAAAACTTGAACTTCTCTCTATTCACCAATCCTATGAGCTTGATCATGAATTTGGAAGTCAGCTTCTGGGTTGTTACCACATCAATTTTAAACAATCAATAAATTGTGAACTTACAAAGTACCAATGCAAATCAGAAAACTGATAACACAATCGGTTGAAAAACTCACCAACCACTATCATATAGAATAATAACATCGACAGTAGCAAGATTGATGCCGAGACCTCCAGCTCGAGTAGACAATAAGAAGACAAATTTCTTGCTTTCTGGCTTGTTGAAAGCCTCAATAGAAGCATCACGATCATCTCTATCGACATTACCATTTATGTGATAGTAGTTGTATCCACGAAATATTAAATAATCTTCAACTATATCTAACAACCTAGTCATATGTGGAAGAGCCGTAAAATAAAGGCTAAATTGGATATTTGGCTTCTTAATTTATTTAGCGTTTTCATTTTGATTCGATAATTAATTATTGTTACATTTAGGTTCCTCGACTATGTTGAGATATAATTCAAAGTACAGGTTAAGAATAATTGGTTAGAAGCTGAGCTAGTTATAACTCATAATGATAGTTAGGATTGGTTAGGTTATTTGCAGTGCAAGTTACTAATCAACAAAGTTAGTAAAGATGCTTGGAGCAAAAACAACGTAACTTACTGATGTAGTTAAATGGTATTGGGCCTAGTTAGGTGCTTGCAAACCCTTACAAAGTTGTATAAGTATACATTGAAATGATGAATGAAAGTATGTTGAATAGTCAAAAAAATTAAGCTTGCCCTCTCCTTCACATTTTCCCTTCCTTCTCTATTTCAATCTCCTGTGTGTATGCAAGTCCCAACATCTTGTCTCCAAGATTTCTTGTTCCCGAGGTTAAAGATTCAAGATAGATTAACATTCCATCTATCACTATGTCATTGAGTGGAGATGACAAGCACAATATTTAGAGGAAACCTGCCCATTCTTTAACAAGAAGAGTTGGGATCGATGGGGCAAGCAAATAAAAGTTTTCTTTGGCTTTCAAGATGTCTAAGAAATAATTAAATTAGGAGTGGAGCTACTTACAAATGATACAACAAAAGCATAATGCTAATAATCGAAGAAGAATGGCTTCAAGAAAACGTTCCTTATTCACCATTGTGTATACATTGTGAATTTCCAGAAGATAGAGAATGCAACTAGTGCCAAAGAATGCTGGGTAATACTTGACAAAGGTCATGCATGAGATGAGAAAGTCAAGCAAGTTCGATTGCAGACATGGAAGAGGCGATTTGAATTGCTAGATGGAATCAAATGAAAGCATTGCAGATTATTTCAATAAAATCACACACATAAGAAATCAGATGAGAGTTGTGGTGAAGTTGTCTTAGATCAAGCTATTACAAGCAAGAAGGCGAAGAAGACTTGTCATCATGTAGTCAAAAGTTTGATTCCAAAGTTGTCTTTGGACACTATATTCCAAAGTTTGATTACATTTGCAGTTGCAATCATATAGTCAAAAGACTTGTCATTCATGAAAGTTGAATAGCTACAATGTTCATTGGAAGCACATGAACAAAGAGTTCAAGAAAGGTCCATAAATCATGTCACTGATTAAACTTTGCAAGCTCAATATTTCAAGAAAGCTAATGGTAACAAGTGGAAAGGGACAAACAAGTTCAAGAAAGGAGGATCTCAACAAGAAAGTTCTTAGAAGGATGGTGATCAAGTCGAGTCTTCATCAGGAAGCAATGGTGCTAATCAAGATAAAAAGATTCGCATAAGCTATGACGATGCTAATAGCGAAGCACATATGTCTCATGGTAAAAGTGACTCGGATTATGATTATCTTCTTCTCATGGAAACAACAAATGATGATCTTGAGAGCTGTGAATGATGGTACTTGCACATAGGATGCAGAAAGCACTTGACTAGTCACAAAGCAGGCTCATCACTTTTGATGGTTCAAAGAAATCTAAGACTAGATTTGCAAACAACATAACCATTCCAACCGAAGTTGTAGGCAATGTTTTGATAATATGCTAGAAAGGTAAACAAACAATCATAGCTCTATAGTGACACTAGGTCTAGTGAGAGACACTACTTTTAAGAGACATGAATTATATTTTTTGTTCCGTCTCTTATCCCTCGTTTTCTGAAACAGATTTACAATCAAACACGTTATAACTGAAATTGTACTATCCAATCCCCTTAATTTTTGGGTATTACAAAATACAAATGTTAAAAAAAAAAAAAGAGTAATGATATTTGAACCATTTTGTAACAATTTTTGAGACAACGTTGTTGTTCTCTCGTTAGTGGTAAAAACAATAGAGTGAAAAATGAAGAGAGAGAATAAAAACACAATGTGAGTATGAAATACAAAATTGTAAAAAATTATAACAAAATAGTTGTATAAATGTAATTTCTCTAAAAAAAATATTGGTTTAAATGCAGTTTTAATATCTTTAAAACAATATTTTACTCTCCTCATTTTTAGATAAGAGAATATGGCCCCATCCTAATTTTTTTTGTTTGTTGGTAATT
>Ga0315915_1006664_pt1 | contig 14045 bp, 9 predicted proteins | sample MpolbnodulesMG_FD_207738 | JGI IMG/M metagenome (GOLD analysis project Ga0315915, IMG submission 207738) | Medicago polymorpha root nodule microbial communities from Los Angeles, California, United States - branched nodules | ecosystem: Host-associated > Plants > Roots > Nodule | place: USA... | reverse complement strand
ATATTATCAACAATATATATATATATATATATATATATATATATATATATGTATTAGGGGTATCAGCAAAATATATTATATAAAACTATAAAATAAACAATATTAAAAATTCCTTATAAAAACAATATTAAAAATAAAAATTACCATATGCATGATGCATGGGAATACACTAGTGGATAATATAACAACTATCTATCCTCGAAACACCGAATAAATTTGGGCATGTGTACATGATAAAAACGTTCAAGAGTGTTATGTTGAATAACATATTTCACATTCATCGCTTAATCTCCATGCCAGAAGAAGAAATCTCCATGCCAGAAAACTTCAATACATATAAAAAACCGTTGATGTTTCCGGTAGTCTTGTTGTACTCAAAATTGTGTTGACTAGACCATGCAACATCTTGTAAAGATTTTGTATTAAATACAAGCAAAATAAGTCTAAGTTGTGATCCGGTGTTTTTTCATAAGTTACCAAGAAGTAGATATGTCTTTGACGTAGATGTGTCTGTTATAAGTGGGATGAGTTGTGCGTCAACAAAATTTTCAAATATGATCACGCTTCAGTTTTAAATCCAAGTGTATGGACTAACCAAGTATTGGCTAATCAGAGAATTGGGTATCATATATGGCCAAAAGTTATGCAAGTGCTGGCAACCTTCGTGCTATAAAACACAATCTTCTTCAGCCAAGGGAAATGCATTTGCATTGCCGGAGTTGCAAAGTTCACATCATTAACCATCAGAAACATGTTTGATATACAACTTTTAGATAGGAAATTGCACAATATTTTGCGGCGGCCACCTTATTCCATCAACTAATTACGAACCAAATTTTTGTATATTTGCTATGGTGTAGCGTAGCCCTCAGCTTGGGCTTTATGCCCTAAATGATGATGGTTATATCATCTAATGAAAATAGTTTTAACAATCTCTGCTTTCTTTTTTTTATTCACGATCAGTTGGTGGATCACCAAGACCCTTATTGTCATCAACAATTGTTGTCATTCCCTCTTTATTGTCATCAACATTAAAAAAAATTAATCACAAGTTCAACCTGATTAATCATAGATGCTTAACAACAACAAAAACCCTTATACATACACAATAAACACCAAATGTGCTGCACAAAAAACCACCCATTACACAGCCTACAGTCAGCACACTCAAACCTGCAACACATCACATCATCCATTACACGGCCTACAGTTAGCACCAACAACAAAGCCACACAGCCTAGCCGAAGCTCCTCCACCCAAACCAACATCCACCCCTTTGTTCACCTACCTCTTAAGGTAATCCTCCTGATCCCAACACCATTCATAATAAAGACAAGGAGACGTTTTAAGCCCATGTAAATTCTAAATCCATGAGAGGACTTTGACTTCCTTTACCAATTCGTCATCTAACTTTATTAAACACCTTATCATTCCACGCGCGCCACAAAACCTAGATCGTCGCATGCTAAATTAACTAGAAACCTTTTTGCAACGCCTTTCCTCTCGCTTCCCTCATCAAACACTCACAATGCAAGAAAATATGAGTTGTTGCTTCCACCACTCCCTCACACCATACACATTCAGATCGATAATATTGTGAATAACAAGGTTTGATTTTGCCCCAAGAGTTCCGATTCCCAAACAAACAACTTCCTCCTCCATAACAACCTCTTTCCAAAGTGCATTCTCACTTTGAAGCAATCTCCACCGCTATTTCGCCAAAAGGCTCACATTCACCAACCTCCAATCTCTCACCCCAAGATCTCCCTTATTTTGGGGAAGACACGTCGTTTTCCACCTCACCCAACACACTTTCCTTTCCCCTCCTCACCACCCCACAAAATATTCTTTTGAATCGTCACCATCTTCCTAACCACCTTTTTTGGCATCTTGAACAATGACAAATAGAAAATTGAGATCGCATTTAAAATGTAGTTTAAGAGTACAACCCGTCCTCCGAGGCTTACATATTTGTTACCCCAATTATTAAGCCTCTTCTCAATGTTCTCCAACAATGGATCCCAATTAGAAGAATTATCGGGGAACCGGTAACCTTAAATACTTGAGCAGAAGCCAATCTTTCTTACAGTTAAAAAAATTACAAGCCATCTCCATGAAACCACCATCCACATTCACACCTATCCAACTACTCGTAAGAAAATCAACCGTTAGACCCGAAGCCATCTCAAAGCCTCTAAGAATCGCCTTCATAGTATTATAAATTCTACTATGGAGAGAAAAATCGACCTGACTCGCCTCGCTCGAGGAAGGAAACTGACACCAATACCCTGGTCTCAGCTGCAGAGAAAAAAGAAGAAGAAAGCATATAGGCAAAGGGTTTCAAGTAAATATTGAAATCACGAAGCTAAAAGACGTTATCAACTTTCCAGCAATAATATTGGAGATGCAAGGGATCCTGTTCCTAAGCTTGTTTCTGTTTTAAAAAATTGAGAAAATAGTAAGATGGGCCAAAAATAAAGTGTAAAATTCAACTAACATTATATATTCTTTGTTCTTTAAAAAAAAAAACTTTCAAAAAAAAAAAAAACTAACACTATATATATTATGAGGAGGACGCGATTTAGAACTCAAAATTTTGGCCCGACATAAATAGATAGAAAAGTGAGTGAGGCAGTGTATTGCAAAAGATTAGGTCAAAAAGTGGAGAAGGATGAAGAGTTGATGGAGGATGCCGGCGCCCGGTTATGGTTGTGAAGGTAAGTCAAGAACATGTTTGTCATCTGCGTACTTTCTTTCATGTGGAGCAGATCATCGTTATGAACTGTTTTGGTCCCCTTAACGGTGTTAAGCGAATCAAACGCAACGATCAAGGTTTTTCTTTCTATTTCAATAGTTTAGACTGTGCTTCGGGTCTTGTGGGATATATAGGGGACATAGTTCCTACTAGGAGTCATCGTCATCAGATTCCTTCTGAGTATAGATTCAATTTTTTTGTTGAAATCGTCCCAATTTGCTGCGCGGATTTGATTTTTCTGCCTCCTGATGTTGCTGCATTGTTTGGTGCAAATATTGGTCCTATTGTCATATGCACTAGGGTTGCCAAAAAAATTACTTTGCTTGATCCATTTACCTTGACCAACTGTTTCTTTAAGGCTGATCAGTACTGGAATGCACCCTTCACGACTTCATTCAATAGGACTCAGTTAGTGAAATATGTTGTTCTTGATATTGTCCTCCGTGAGGAGGAGGAGGAGGAGGTTGCTGCTGCTGCCAAAAACTATCGATTAGCTGATGCCGTGGTTGCTCACGTGAAAGATATTGGAAATAATGACGCAACTTTTCAAATCACGACTCATCTTGGTCATATTTTAAAATCCGGTGACTACGCTCTTGGTTATGACTTGTCTGGAGGAGTAGAAGGAGGAGGAGCTAACACCAACATCAATGGCGGCTACTTGCTTGCTGCAATTTTGATTGCCAAGACTAATTGTGATGATGAAGAGAATGATGGATCAGTTGTTGTTCCGGATAAGTGGCAATCTGATTATCAACTCTTCTTAGAAGATCTACAACAAGGCCCTCATCTCACCTTCAACGCAGCAGCAATGTACCGAAATCAACCTAACCACAACAAGACCAATCTCATCTCTTTCAAGGCCGCCAAAGAGGCCGAGGCCTCTGCAAGACCACCTTGCCCATTGGAGAAGTTGCCGGATTATATAGTTACAAGCTTAAACAAAAGTTGATGTTTTGTTTGTTCCAATAACAAGAACAATGCTTTTCATTTACTATGCTCTTTCAGTTTGCAATTTATGTTTCACGTTTATGTTTATTACAATAGCAAGAACAAGTTATGTGTGTTGGTTGTGTTTCCCAAACCATGCCTACTGTCATTATATTCAGCAGTTTGTTATGGAAAGCAAAAGATAGAAAACAATCGCATTTCTCATATGTGAAAATGATAGTAAAAGGGATATTTATAGTGATAGCATCTAGTACATAACACCTAATTACTTGCTAATTAACACTAGGTAGCTTGTTATTCAAGTAATCTTCTCTTCTTCCTCTGATACATTTCACCTCACCCTGCATATCTACTTTCTGTCTTCTATGTGTTACAATAGAAATCTTACTTATGTACTTCAACAGGTAACCATCTAATATGCATTGGTTTGATTTTCTATGCTATGCTATGTAAATTGTAAATTTCTGTTTCATAAATCCTAAACAGTTTTTAGTGTAGTATTGCCTTTTATACGTTGATTCATTCCTATCGTTGATTGAAATATTTTGTGGATCTGTTATCTTGTTTGTTATAAATAAATGTTCACTCTATTTCTACTTGAGTTTTGATTAATCTCTTGCGTATTGTAAGAAGCAAAACTAGCAAACCATCTTTTATTAGGAGATTTCCAACCACATAAATAGTTGAAAGTATAGTGTGGCTGCTTCTCACATGCCTCATTTCTTTCATTTGCTGAAGCATGGTTCCAACTTCTACCCTTGTGAGAATCAAACCGGCGGATCAAGTTATTGACTTCTTTTTAAAGGAACTAGTTCTAGGCTGCCAAGAATCTCTTTGAGATAATCAACTTGTATCCCGTGATATATTTGTCCATCAATCATAAGATTGTTGTGACTCTGTCATAGGACACCTGAACAAAAGCTAGGTGCTACAGAGTATGGTGTTGCAATTGGCTTGTGGAGTGCTGGTTGCATTCTAGCTGAATTGTTGGTGGATAAACCTATCATGCCTTGAAGTAGGGGTGTACATAGGTTTGGTAAACCCTAAAAAACAGATCAAACCGGTTCGGATCATTTCAATTTGACGGTTTAGGTTGCGTAATCTCAATTTTGTAATTGAAATTTAAGTTCTTGATGAGCTCTAACCTGTAATGTTGCATTTAAGCTCTTGAACCTTGTTATTAAGTGAGCCATAACTTAGTTAATTTAGGGTCTTTCAGTTTGGTTCTTTTGTATGATTTTTTTGCAAACATTTTATGCTATTTTAGGCTTGATACTTTGGTTATTGTGATATTTGCACAGTTTGTTGCAATTATTTGATGATATATTTTATGATTTTTGTATTATCATTTATTATGTTTATATATTTGATGCTAAAATAATAATGAAAAAACGTTATTCGTGTTTAGGGATAAAAGAAATTAAGGTTTTGTCATTTTTCTAAAATATAATGACTAATTCTTTACATAGTTACAATCAAATACTGACGTTTGCCCCAACCCAACCCAATGCAACAAATGATAATCGAAGACTATTGACAAAGAACAAATGCACCAAGTTTTAAACTACATAACTCTTACAAACGACAAAGTCGCCCATACGTGAGTAATTAACTAGCCCCATCATTATACCTCACATAGTGATATTATAATTCTCTCAAATATCTTAGTGTACATTAATATTTTTATTTACTCTTTCCAAAAAAAATTAATATTTTTATTTATTTTAAAAACATACATTATCATAATTTTTCACTTATATCTTTCTAAAAATTGTATGTACACGTACTGCAAAACCAACAAGCATACTGATTTATTGATAAGGTGCTCACGTGCTCCTTTTGAAGGTTACATGGAGATGTCTCTATTTTTCCCCCTCAACTTGTTTCTTAGTTTCATGTCATTTTCATTCCATAAAGAATTTTTGGAGCAAAATCTTCACTTGAAATCATTACAAATCGTTAGAAAGAAAAATTCTACGATCATAAAACGTCAAAAATCAGGTAATGTGAAATCAAAATTATTTTGATTTAGTTGGTTTTTGAGTTGTGTTGGTCATTTCTGGATGCAGGTTGAACGTGAGTTAACTCACGCTGGGTCAACGTGGGTTAACTCATGTAGGTGTAAAACCAATGTGGCTTTAGTCACGCAAGTGTTAGATGAACGTGACTTAAGTCACGTTGGCGCCCAATATTTGAATTTTTGCGTCATTTCTTTCTTTCTTACTTTGTTGCATAAGTTATTTATATTTTTTCCTTGTTAGTTTTTAATTCAATAGACATAGTGATGGTTGAAAATATGGTGGATGATGGCATTGAGTCGAAACTAGCCATAATTGAAACTTTTGGCGAAGCTTCCTTGGATGTCAAACCAATCGTTAATGTGAAGTTTAAAGTCAAAATTCCTTTTCAAGCTCACATTGAAGAAAAACCTAAACCGGTACCTACCGGTGTTGCCAAACTTCGTGGTTATGAAGTAGACACCGCCTCATTTTTTTAACAAAGGAAAGATGGCGTGAGCGAGATGATTTGCTTGGTTGGGTTCGTTGACAATCAACAAGGATGAGATTTACTATATCTATAGATAAATTTAGATTAAAAAAGCCAACATTGACGTTGCAATGTGAAAGAAGTGATTTATACAAACCACCAAAGACGAGGAAGAAACCGAAGCTTGAAGGCACGGGCTCAAGGAAATGTTATTGTCCGTTTAGGTTGTGTGGTTTCTTTGAGAGGATACACATGATTAGTGGTTGCAAATGCTTAGTGGAATTCACAACCATGAGTTGGAGCCAAAGTTAGGCGGCCACCTTCTTGTGGGTGAATAAAAGAGGATGAGAAGAAAAGAAAAGAGTTGTCGACATGACAAAGAGCTTGGCGTTGCCTAGGAATATTCTCACGGATTTGAAGAGAGAAAAAACAAAGAAAGTTTGACGAATATCAAACAAGTGTACAATGCGCAAACTAGATGGCGCAAGGGGATAAGAGGTGACAAGAAGGAGATGCAATACTTGATTTCGAAGTTAGAGGAGCATAAATATGTCTATTTCACAAGACCAAATTGTGAGGAAACTACTCTTGAAGACATATTTTTTGCTCATTCGTAGTCAATTAATATGCTTAACACTTTTTCGAACCGTTTTGGTCTTGGACTCCACTTATAAAATCAATTTCTACTGAATACCGTTATTTGAGATTGTTGGTGTCACCTCTACCAACATCACATATTCCGTTGGTTTTGCATTTCTTTCCTTTGAACAAGAGGATGGCTTTACTTGGGAACTTGAGATATTGGTTGGTCTTTTGTCCTCAAAACTCAACATGCCTAAGGTGGTTGTCACCAACATGGACAATGCTCAGATGAATGTCGTTGCTAAAGTTCTCCCTGAAACTGACGCTATACTTTGTTATTTTCATATTGGAAAGAATGTAAGAGTTAAGTGCATCACGGATTTTAGAGTCAAAGCAAAGCTTAAAGATGTAATAGTTGATGAGAAAGAAGTGAAGGAAGCGAAGGAGGAGAAGACAAGTGATGTTATTGACAAAATCATGAGTGCTTGGAAATATTTGGTTGAATCTCCTACGGAGGATTCATATGCAAGTGCCATAAAGCGATTCAAAGATATATGCAAACCATTTCCAAAGTTCCTTACATATGTTAAAACCACAATATTGAACACCGTTAAGGAAAAATTTGTGAGGGCATGGACAGATAAAGTCTTACATTTAGGGTGCATAACCACCAACATTGTTGAATCGGCTCATGGAAAGTTGAAAAAATATTGAGGAGTAGTGTGAAAGATTTGGCATCATGTTGGGATGAAATAGACAAAATGTTGGCTATCCAACTTGGTGAGATACATGCAAGTTTTAGGAGGAGTCGTACCGTCTTTGAAGACAAATATAAAGACAACTTTTGGTACTCTGAGTTGGAGGGTTATGTATATAGACCCGCATTGTTTTTATCTTTGGGGAGGCAAAACGATCCAAGACATCCGGTTTTGCTAAGAAAGATTGCGGTTGTGCGCAAAAGACATTGTATGGGTTGCCATGTGCATGTATTAATGCCATGAAGAGAAAAGAAAAATTGCCTATTCGATTGGATGACATAGACCCTCATTGGCAAAGGTTAAGTGCATGTGGAGAAGAGGATGATTATGATTTTTCTATAATGGAGAAGTGGAATGGCATTCAAGAACGTCTCAAAAAAACCTCTTACAAGATGAAACTCCACATCAAAGAGGCGATACGTCAACTAGCATTTTCGGGAGACACAATGTTGTCTCCACCTCCAAGAAAAGTGGTAACCAAGGGAGCACCTAAAAGTGTGAGGTCTACACCGAAAGAGACATCCACTGATCGAATCCCCTCTACGTGGGAGCGTGTTGATTCTCAATTTCCGGATAGTCAATCGTCACAAACCAAGATATCACTTCCAAAGAGGAAAAGTACACGTATCGGCAATTACTCCTGCTCACAAGCTTCGACGCGTACTACACAACCATTTCGGGATTTACCATACATTACACAAATGCCAAAGATCACGAGACCTTACATTGAAAATATTGTGAATGTTAAAGGGGGTGGTAATTGTGTATTCCAGGTCATAGCTAGACATATGGGCATGGGTCATATTGTTGCAACTTGCTACAATATAGTCGTTGTTCAATTGGTTTTTTCCGAAAGAGGTATATGTGAGACATGTTTTTTATTTTGAGAAAAAATATTAATTAAATAGAAATATATAGTTTATGAAGAAATATTAAATAAGGGTTTAAATTTTTATTATCTTTTTCAATTCTTTACTTTATAATCAAAAGAAAAAAGTCTTAAAAAACACGAGTTAAAGGAAAATTTATAAATTTAGAATAAAAAATATGTAATTTATATTATGAGTCAAGCTAACATGATATTGACAATTTAAAAATGTTCCAAATGTGGAATCTTACCATCTTTAACAAAAAAAAAGAATTTTATAATAATAGAAAATAGAGATTAGATATAATATTTTATTAAAATTCCCTAAAATGAGTAAGATTCACCTTTGCAATGTGTCAATACTCAATATCAGACGTCCTCTTATAGAAATATTTAAAATAAAGGTCATTATTTTAGATTGGATGTTAAATAAGGTAGAATAATATATATTTGATTTAAGCTATTATAAAAGAATGATTTAGAAAAAAGCTTTAATTTCTTCATTACACAATAACATTTATGGACTTGGACTTTTGCTAATTTTTATTTCATTAATCATTTCGATCATTTCAATTCAAAACAATTAATAAGATTCCTATTAAAGAAATTATACTTGTAAAAAAAACGCAATTATAGCAATATAATAATATTATTAGTATACTAGTAATTCTGAAATCCTCTTAAAAAATACTAATAATTGTACAATTTTCATTAATTTTATTTTATTTTGAGAAAAAATATTAATTAAATATAAATATATAGTTTACGAAGAAATACTAAATAAGGGTTTAAATTTTTTATTATCTTTTTCAACTATTTACTTTATAATCAAAAGAAAAAGTCTTAAAAAAACACGAGTTAAAGGAAAATTTATAAATTTAAAATAAAAATAGTAATTTATATTATGAGTCAAGCTAATATGATATTGACCATTTAAAAATGTTCCAAACGTAGAATCTTACCATCTTTAACAGAAAAAGAATTTTATAATAATAGAAAATAGTGATTATTTTTCTGACAAACATATAATTTATTTATACCATTCTTAAAAAAAATATTTATGTAAGGATATTATTAAGAAAATACTATATATTTATATTACTGTAGTAATAGATTTTCTAAAAACACATTAGAGTCAAAATTACCTTTTAAATTCATAAGCTTGATTTCATTTTAATTTTTTTTTTTACAAATAAACGATATTCGTTCATTCAAATTGATAGGGTATACATATATAATACATTTTCAAAGTCGCTAAATATAGAAAGGATGAAATTTGCGAACAAACTCACATCATCCATGTTAATAGCATAAAGCACCATAGTACACATGCCTACAAATATGATTATATTTAAGTCACCGAAATACTCATATTTTCAGATCTGCAACGTTCACAACACAAAAGTCATTTGTTGAATTTGCACTTGATTAAAGTCAATCTTTCAACTTGAATCAAATAAACACCATGTTAAGACGCGGAAAATAAAAAAATACACCGCACAGATGAAAAAGCAAAATAAACAAAGTCGTATTGCTGGCAAAAGAAATCACTTTTTAACAGATAGAATTATACCATTTTAATTTCAAACAATAATTAAAGTTTAACTAATAAGTTTTTTTTGACAAATTTATAAGTTATTTATACTGTCATTAAAAAAAAAAATTTATGTAAGGATATTATTAAGAAAATACTATATATTTTTATTCCTCTAATAATAGATTTGATAAAAACTCATTAGAGAGCGAAAATTACCTTTTAAATTCATCAGCTTAATTTCATTTTTTTTTAAAACAAAGACAATTAAACGATATTTATTCATTCAAATTGATTGAGTACATCGATACAATACATATTCAAAGTCGCTGAAAACAAAAAGGATGAATATGCGAACAAACTCACAAAATCCATTTTAATAACATAAAATGACAGAGTACATATGCCTACAACAAATATGACTATATTCATGCCACCGAAATACTCATGTTTCCGGATCTGCAACGTTGATGACTCAAAAGTCATTGGTCGAATTTACATTTGAACAATTCAACCTGAATAAAAAAGACATTGTACTAAGATTGTGTTGCCAATATACAAATCCAGATTTTTTTTTTTTTTTATAAAGAAATCCATATATTATTAATTCACCTATTTTAAAGCAAAATCATTTTTGTTTAAAACTACCCAAAAACTTTTGTTTTCATTAAAATTATGTTTGCTTGAAAGTATATATATTTTTTAAAAACTCTATATTGACACAATGATCGATTAATTCGAGAGGTTCAATTTTACCGTCTATTTATGAGAGCTCCGTTAAAAACAAAGTTATGTATAAAGTAACACACCGAAAGAAAAATATATTTTCAAATACAAGTAAGTCCCGAGTATTTCGATTGTAATCATAAAGTAATTCATTATATTATATGGTGGACAAAACAGAAAAAAGTACAGCAATGAGAGTCATCTCTAATGAGAGTTGTAACACATCTAAATATTTTATTATGAGGGGAAAAAATAACGATTCATTAAACGAAAAGGACATAAGATATTCATAATTTAGAGGTGAAGCGAGAGATCCAAATGTTCATTATCATTTTCATTTGCATCATCAGCTTCAGTCACTGAGCTTGTAGGAATTGTATCCTTGAAAAGAAGCAGCTCTTTCTTTTCAGTTTGTATTGCTTCAAAATAGTTATCAGGGGGAGTCATTGGCCTTCTCCAAACATCAGTGTCTTGAATTTCGAACACACGATGGCTCGTTGATGTCTCACGAGCTGAATCCAAGTTATCATTACTAGAAGAGAGAAACATGCTCATATCCTCAGTGTTAATAGGACAAACTGGAGGAGTTGTAATTGGTATCGAGCCTTCATTCAAATGAAATCTATTTGTATCAACCCTTGCATGAGGATTGAAGTCATTGCGGTTAATAGGACAAAATGGAGGAGGAGTTGATCTATTCCTAGCTTCGTTGTCTTGAATGTCGAACACACGATGACTCGTTGATGTATCACGAGTTGCATCCCAGTTAGCATTTCCAGAAGAAAGAAGCATGTTCAAATCATTATTGTTAGCAGGACAAAATGGAGGAGGAGTTGCGCTTGGAATAGAGCCATCATTCACACTGTGAAATCTATTTGTATGACCAGTTGGACGAAGGTTGGTATCATTCAAGAAAAAAGAATCATTCCTACGATTTGAACCCTCTCCATATGGAAGATATCGATGGTTCCTTTGATTCTGAATAATTGATCTTGAAGGATTTCGAGACCAATTTGAAAAACCTTGGGAACCAACAATACTGGACGAGGAATTTCGAGCTAAGTTAACATGATAAGATGAAAGAAGAGTAGTGTTGGGTGAGCTCATATGTTGTTGTGGGCTACTTGTTAGACCTGAGCCTAAGGGTAGTGCTCGACCATATCGAGATGATGTTATGAATGATGTAGTATCATTGGCAGAAAAGGAAAAATTCCTCATTGACAGAGTTGCATCATGAACACTGTTATTCCTCTGGTACCTCTCTGCATTTGACATGTGAAACAAATATCAATTTAAAGTCATGATAATAATAATAATAATAACAACAATAAAAACAAATCTATTAGAGAGCCTCAACGTTCTTTAACTTACTTTCATATAGTGGTTTCATTCTTTACCTTTTCGTTTTCAGGTCATTTTTCGTATTTTGATGGATTTTCTATGAACTTTCAAAATTCAAATCTATGATTTTATTTTAATATGAGCTTTTGGTGTTTAAATAAATTGTTCTTCACTCATGTGTTCACGTAAATTGTACACATACATTTTTATTTTTAAGATATGAAGTTTTAAAAAAAGACATTAATAATAAGATTGATACCTTGGTTGAAATTGTTGACACCCATGAGATGATTTTGGGATCTTTCTAACATGGTCTGTGGTGTTGTGGGGTAACCATTTGTTGATTGATGGTTCCTGTGAGTTTGACCGTCATGCTGAACATGATGAGTAAAACCATTTGTTGATGGATTGTTGACACCCATTAGATGATGATTTTGGGGTCTTTCTAACATGGTTTGTGGTGTTGTGAGGTAACCATTTTCTGCTTGATGGTTATTGCGAGTTTGAGTATCAGGCTGAACAGGACGGGTATTGCCATTGTTTTCAGTTATTTCTCTACGCAAAGCCCAAAAATTATTCACCATGGCTATAAAAAATAATACTCTAAAGTAAGCTCAAGAAAATTCAGAAGAGATTAGTTGGCTATATGATAAAAATTTCATAGCCCTGAACTCTTTATTTATAATGCTTTAAATAAAGTATACAAGGAAGGTCATATAATATGAATGACTCGATACACGTAATGAGAGTTGGTAACTCGATACACATAACGAAAGTTGGTCAAAACAATGTATAAAAAATTAAATACAAGTCAAATCATATTTTACCATTTTACACCATCATAATATTCTGTGAATAAAGCAGTGGATAACTTAGGTACACTGTCTGAGGTTTGTTTTTATTAAATTTTTATTCTAAATCAACCTTGAGGCTATTAATTACATTATGTCATAATTATCATTTCAAGATTAAAATGTATAAAATAAAAAATGAAAAAGATGGAAATTAAAAGTCCATGAGCAAATTTAGCAAAATCATATTAAAAAGGAATGAGGTAAATGCAATAAGATTTTTTTTGAATTTTACTTCTAGAATCTTGTAATACCTTATACAATTTTAAGTATTGTCGACAGACCCCACAAAACAATATAATTTTTTTCAACGTATTTTGTCCTTACTTGCATGTTTTTAAAAACACTTCCCAAAAAATCATATATCCAAAATTACTTCAAGGCAAACACGCTTAGCTGTGGAGTTCTTATGATATAGACTATTGAGAGAAAAGAATGTGCCGTGTTGGTATAGGTTGTACCGATCAATTTGTATAATTTATCCTTTAGTCCAATAGTTGCACAACTTCAAGACCCATCTCATTCCGATGTAAGTTCAGTACCATCGTGTGTCTCTTAGCTTAGAAGCATCCTAAGAGACACTCTTTCAACTAGGTAGGGGTGGGAATCGTCTAGACCGCTGAGTCACTTTATTTTGATGACGTGTACCCATAAAACATTATCTAATTTTCTTCTTCTTCTTCTTATTATTATTATTTTTAAAAATTAGCCATGTGTACCCATAAAAAAATGAAAAACAAAATTAATTATACAATTAACTTGCCACATCATTATTTTTGCGAGTAAACCCTCATTTGGGTCCCTGAAAGTATACCTCGTTATCAGCTACGTCTCTGAATCAAGAAAACAAACCAAAAACTCCCTCAATGTCTGTTCCGTTAGTCAAATGCATCCAAAACGTTAACTTGATGTTAACGGTGTTGATGTGTCCGTTACACATGCCACTTCAGCTGTTGTATTGGCTTTCCACGTAGACGAGGGACCAAAATGACCAAAATTATGTTCCTGTCTTCATCTTCTCCAACACCTCCAATTCTTTCTTCTTCTCCAACACAACTCATAAACTCATTCTGTCCAACATCTCTGCCCAGAATTTTTCATATTCATACAAATAACCCAAAAAATCAAAATCGGAATTGATTCTTCCTCCTTATTTTCATCTTCATCTCCAACTCAAAATCCACAACCCAAC
>Ga0315915_1006660_pt1 | contig 14049 bp, 10 predicted proteins | sample MpolbnodulesMG_FD_207738 | JGI IMG/M metagenome (GOLD analysis project Ga0315915, IMG submission 207738) | Medicago polymorpha root nodule microbial communities from Los Angeles, California, United States - branched nodules | ecosystem: Host-associated > Plants > Roots > Nodule | place: USA... | reverse complement strand
GAACGGAGGTTCCGAACGGGCTGGAATCGAACGGTACGATTGGGAAAAGGGAAAAGAGATAAGGGGAAGTGAAAAAAGGGAAAGGGGAAAAGTGGGAGGGATAAGGAAAAATGATTTTTTTTTAGGAGGGGCACTTGGCGCTTTACATTTGGTTTGGAACTTTGAATTTTGATATATAGTTTTTAAATGGGGTCAAACAATTTAATATCATAAGAAGTTAAAAACTTTCCTCACCCCAGCTTTTTAAGTCATGTGGATAGCAACCCATTTAAAATCCTTGATTTAATAAGTGTTTTTTGTACTAGTGCTAATTCAAAAGAATGATTCATTACATGAATTGGTGAACTGACAATGAGTTTTAATGGTCTCCCACCTATTCTCCAGCTCTTCAATTCCAAAAACGCCTTTTTCTCCTTAAAATTTCCAACCCTTGGCTCAAAAAATCACTTATGGAGAAATTTTATCCTACCTAACATAGTTTCACCTAGCATTCAATTTGTACAAGCCATATGTATTTTACAAAAACATGAATTTTGGGATATTAAAAAGAGATAAGTGTGGAAAAATTCATAAAAATCTGAAAATAACTATTAGCAGAATCAACATCAAGTTTTTGTTTAGGTGTCACAGTCAAATGGAATATAAGTAGTAAGCAAACTCTTCATAGATTTAACAGGATCAGGAAGATCAACACTGTTTTGTGCTGTAGGAAATTCTTAAACTAGATCGACTACATTTTTGGATATCTCTTAAGACCAATATTATTGTAATCTATGAAGTATATTCCAAACCTTGAGAATCGCCCGAGTGAATCTAGTGCCTTTGTTAACTACCGGTATTTAGTAAGAGATCGGCTATTTGATGAAGCCAAACAACTTTGTTTATAGAAGGCAACCACTTGTAAGGCTACCTCAAGACAAATTAGTCGAGCCAAGGTAACCTCTCATGCTAATTCCAAACCTAGCACTCGGGGCCAACCTGCTTCTGGAGCCAATCAAGGTGATGTCAATGAGGGCAATGCACAAGTATTTGTTCTGGTGGAAGATCAAAAGAATAATATACCTCTCATTCACAAAAGGGTGACGAGGTCTAGTGTCGTTCACATTGTCGGTATTGTGAACCCTCTTACTCCTCTTTCGTCAAAGAAGAGGCCGACTGAGGCTCTAACTTCTTTGGCTAGATCGAAGCGGACTACAATGGTAATTGTTTCCCTTCTTAGCCACCTGACGTTTTCGAACCTTCATTCTTTGACTATCTAGGTTTCTCTATTCAAAAAAAGGACCCTCTTTCGTACCCTCACATGATGAGAATCATGATACCTTAATCGGTCTACGCTGACGTGGCACCCTAAGTGAGGTGCCACATGTAATATTATTTTTTTTTTCTTGTCTTAGGGGCAAAAACTACTACAGTTGCAAAATTTAGGGGGCGGTTTTGTAGTTTTTTTTTCTTAGGGGGCCAAAATCGCAACTTCGTGAAAGTTAAGGGACGAAAATTGCTATTAAGCCTAATCAGAATCTTCATAAGAAGTAGCCAATAGGGTAAGTCCATCTATTGGTCTTCTAGTTTTGGAACTTGATGCGCCTCATCATGACTTTCGTTTTATTTATATAGGATAGGATAGGATAGGACACCTCTAGTACCTAAACACGAGAATCCATAAGAAAAGCAACAGTCTTCTAACTCTCATGAACTAGAAGTTGAACCAACTAACATGTAATTTTAGAATTGTTCAACAAAAATATTTGTCCAAATTTCTTTTACATGCAAATTTCGAATAGATATTTTGGAGCAAATTAATTCCACTTTATGAAAGGATATGTCCAAAGGAATATAATATTTCTAATATCGAGGAAATTTTATTATCTTCCTCGAAAGGTTGACATTGGAAGAAAACTTTAGTTTGAAGGACTAGAAGTTCAAATACTATTTTTTCAAAGACCAATGTGAAAAATTCAAAGATAAATGTTGTCCATGGCTTTAGACCTATAAACTAAGAACCTCGATCACATGTTTCTTGCATTATAAACTAACATTCATGGCCTTAGACCTACAAACTAAGAACCTCTTAAAGACCACGAATCTTAGATTGATCTTTCGAGTTTATTTGTTGGAGGAAAATATTTCCACGCCAAGAGTTTCTACATATTTGTTTTTGAGACAATTCTTACAAATTTTTTTGATAAATAAGTACTCAAAACGGGTAGATAAAGTGTTCAACATTACAAACCTCTTTTATACACATCAATAAATATGTGATTTAGGTCAAGATGTTTATCACACATAATAGAAATGCGGCCATTGGATATCATTTCTCATTGCATCAATTTTATGTTCACAAGTTCATCTTCTTAGCGTGAATCACTATATGCAACTATTTTATGTTGTAGAAAATTCTTGAACCATACAGCTGATATTTTTGGATATCTTTTGAGGCCATTATTGTAATCTGTGAAGTATATTCCAAACCTCGAAGTGTAGCCTAAACCCCATTCAAAGTTATCAAGCAATGACCATGCAAAATACCCTTTTACATTCACGCCATCCCTGGTAAAATTTGGATACATTAAACAATATACACATACGCAATAGATTAATTAGATAAAGAAGGAAATTGCACTATAGAAAAATAAAATTAGTATCTAAATTTCTATATAGAAAAAACTAAAATGTGTCACGGATTTAGTCATAAATTTTAATGAGAGAATTAGAGACAAAATTTATATTATTGTTCTATACATTTCTATCATTAATTTAACTATTTTTTTGGTCAAAAAAGCCATTAATTTAATTATTTTTTTTATATTTTGAGGGCACATACTTTATTGCAGTTTGAAGATAGTAGAGATGATCATAATAGTAATCAATCCTTAGTGTATCTTCAAGGGCTTTTTCAAGAGGCAGTGTTGGATCATTAAAGTCATCCATACCTATATATAGATTCACAATATAGTTGTTTACCATCAAATTGTATATTAGTAAGAAATAAATACATCAGCACATATATATTCCCCATTCAAAATTTAGTATAATCAAATTTTTTTTTTGCTTAAAGAAATAGATTGTAAATAAATATAAATAGTGTATTGGTATTACCATTTTCAGTTATGTAGATCAATGGATTGTTGTACTTTGTTTTAGTGTAGATCAACAGGTCGTGAATACCCTTTGGATAAATTGATAACCATGCTGAAGCAGCCTGCATGTGTAATATAGTGTAGACCAACAATGTAAATACCCTTTGAAAAAAAATTAAAAACATAAACTACTGAGACATTATATAAGGTTGTAATAGCAATTATATTATCACGCACATACCGTTGGGCCAATAGGTATTCCATTGCGCTGGCCTGTTAAAAAAATATAAAATGATAGTCTATTGCTAACAAAAATATATGTAATTGTATACTTATGCTTATGCTTATACTAATGGTGTGTTTGATTTACTAAACAGTATGTACCGGACAAAACAACACAACATAAGGCAGAACAACACAAGATAAACTTTTATGGTATTGAATAATTTTTGGTCTTGTACGATTTTTGGTGGACAGAAAGCTATTTTTGTATTTTAGATAACTTGTATATGGGACTAAAAGTTGTGTTGTAGTTTAGTGATGGACACAAATTTATGTTTTTGTCTTGTCTCTTGCCTCCTGTTTGTCCTGTCCCAAAAACAGTTTTACAAATAAAACAATGTACAACTAGTGTTGTCAAGTCATGTCATTCATTTTTTAGCAGATCCTCAAACGCACCTTTAATGTATTAGAGTAGAATTTTTTTCATGAGTCATCATTAAAAACACTTACTTGTAAAACTAACAAGTGCATCTGTGTTGTAGCTGGGCTTGATGACTTGACTTAACTCTGGTGCATTAGTTGCATAATGGGAAGTGTAATAGTTTAATCCAATAAAATCAAAGGATCCTTTAACAAGCTTTACTTGATATGTTGAGAACTTTGGTAATCGACTCCCTACCAAGGATCTCATGGAGCTTGGATAGTCTCCAATTGTCAATGGATCCATATACCTGCAATGCAATACATTCTTTTAAATAGCTATTTTGATAACACTTTCTTTTTTGCACATTCTCACTACACCATCAAGTATGTGGTTATAATTCAATTGAATAGATGATTAATTTAATTATTACATCTTGAAGATAATAGTAAATAGATTAGTGAAAACGATATTACATAGACGACAAGTTATCTATTTAGTTAGTTAGTTTAGTTCAGTAATCATATATATGTGATTACTTACACAATAAGCTAGCATATAGCACATATATAAATAGAAATTGTACATTCCATATTCAATCAATGTGCTACACCATATAGCACTTGTGTACCATAATGGTACCAATGTTATATACCATTAGTCAATTAGAGTGTGTCTCCTACCAATGTTACTTTATAAATGTTTTATTTGATAGATTTTTTTTAAAAAGGTATGTCACGTGGCACACCCTAATTGACCAATGGTATATACCATAATGATATCCATTTTATGGTAAGCGTTCCTCTTTAAGAGTTTGATGTCTAGCTAGGACAATTAATGTAGTTGAGTTTAACATATAATTTAAGGTTCATAAAGTAGTTAATTACCATCCAAACATGAAATCAATGGCTCTTTGTGAAGCATGATGATCCGATTTTGTATCATAGAGTGGCACCATCCAGTGACACACTAATGTTATCCCTATCTTGCCCTGTTGAAATTTCTACGCACAGATTTGTAAGGGAAAGTTTAGGTCTCAATGTAAATATTAAATAATTAAGAAATACATAATGTTGGAATAAGAGTGAGTGCTCGAGAAAGTGTTCAAAAGTGAGTGTTGCTAGCAACTCTCGTTATATAAACTTGTTGGATTGATTTCGGTCCATTCTAAATTCGGAAATTTATCATACACTATATATAGCGCATAACCCAAGCCTAAGACATGCACCTTGTTAATTGATTTAATTCTTTTAATTAAAATAAAATAATACCTGATACTTAGTTTTGTAGACATTGACAACAGATGCATGAGCAAGTATTTGATTATGAGTCACTATATAGGGCTCAGTGGCGGAATCTCCACCGGTGCAATTCAAGTTTTGCCAGGATGAACATCGTCCAGGTGCGAAGCTTCCATCAACATAAGCATGTTTGGCAAAGGCCCATGGTTCATTCAATGTGATCCAATTCTTTACTCTGTCACCAAACTCTTTAAAGCACAGCTCTGCATAGTCTCGAAAATCATTCCTACATATAGTAATAGTTAGAGGGAAAACACATGATGATATGCCTAACTTTATGATATTTGATTATATTTGGTCATAAGGGATGTGAGTTACATTATATTTGGACTTAAAAAGCCACTATATTCATCTTCAAGTGCCTGAGGAAGATCCCAATGAAAAAGGGTCACAAAGGGTTGAAGACCTACATTGATAGATGCAATAGAAGTAGTTTAGACAAAATTAATCATTGAAAAGATAAGAAAAAATTAAGTTCATATGTGATGACCTTTGGCCAGCAGCTCATTGATGAGGTTGTTGTAATACTTAATTCCTTTCCTATTTATGCCTCCACTAAGCTTTCCTTCTGCAATTAGTCAAGTAATCTAACATGTAAATAAGAATTTTCCGATTAATAATTATTATAAATTTATTATTTCATCCGTCTTTTAATAGGTGTCATCTTTCCTAAAAATGTTTGTCTCAAATTATTTGTCCCCTTTTTCAATACCAATACAACTTTTGTTGAGTAAATGGTCACTTTAGTCCCTGACTCTGCACCTCGCTGTCACATAGGTCCCTAACTCAGGATTAAATACAAAGAGATCCTTAACTTTGCACTTCTGTTATCACTTTAGTCACTGGCGTTAAATAATTTTATTGAGTGTGTCAGAGGGACTAAAGTGAAAGTAGAAAACTTTAGTCCTTGAACCAAAAATCAATATCCCCAACTAGAATCTCAAATTCCGAAATCTCAAATCCCTATATGTCATCCCTAAATCCCTAAAAAAAATATACACTAATATGTGACCTTTTTCTCTAGTAAAAAAAAATGTGAATTTTTTTCTAAACATTGTAGGTTTTTTTTTCTTCAGATATATTGAATATTGTATGTTCTATAAATTGTATTGAAAGTTTTATATATTTTTTTATGCTTAATAGTAAAACTTTGTCCACAGGATTAAACAACCAATTGTGTAACAAAAAAAATTCTGATATTATTAATCTCTATTTTTTATTCTTTAACAAAAGAACGCCATATTTTGAAGAAAAAAAAACAAAAATTATATTAATATCGTCAAATAAGATAATAAATTAGGGATTTGAGATTTAAGGGATTTAGGGATGAAATTTAGGGATTTGATATTCAAGTTGGGGATATTGATTTTTGGTCTAGGGACTAAAGTGACTATTTTCTACTTTCACTTTAGTCCCTGTGGCACACTTAACAAAATTATTTAACGTCAGAGACTAAAGTGATAACGGAGGTACAAAGTCAGAGACCTCTTTGTATTTAATCCTGAGTTAGGGACCTATGTGACAGCGAGGTGCAGAGTTAGGGACTAAAGTGACCATTTGCTCAACATTTATTACTTTTTTTCCACTAACATACTCTTATTTATTGCATTTCATTCATGTATAATTATTTCACTAACCATAACTAATAAGAGTGTTTTAGTAATGGCACACATTTTGTCATTAAAATCAACAATATTAATCATTTCTTTATTAACTGTGTTAAACTCAAATATGACACATGTTGTGAGATAGATGTAGTATCATTTATAAACATAAAAAATAAATGGTTAATTAAGTTTTTAGTCCCTATAAATATTCACAGTTTTGTTTTTAGTCCTTACAAAATAAAATCACATTTTTTAGTCCCTGTGACATTTTCCTTAAACATTTCAGGGACCAAAAATGTTGCCAGAAAAATTTTATAGGGACTAAAAATGCTGATGAAAATTTTTTATAGGGACTAAAAATGTTGATGAAAATTTTTATAGGGACTAAAAAGTGTGATTTTATTTTGTAGGGATTAAAAACAAAATTTTGAATATTTATAGGAACCATTTACTTAATTAACCCAAAAATAAAAAACTTTTTTCTTATGGAAAAGAAATGTTCAAAAGTTTCCAAGAAAATGTTTCTTAGCCCTAGTTTCTTACTTGGAAGTATTCTAGACCAAGAGATGGAAAATCTATAAGCATCCATATTGATGTCCTTGATCATTTCAACATCTTCCTGCATTATATCAATAATAATGTCTTAGTTATGCTCTAGCATCAATGTTTTTATTATTATATTAATATTATTAACACACAAATTAAAGAATCATGGACATGTTGGAGGGTAGTATTGAACCTTATAACGATGGTATTCATCAACAGCTATATCTCCATTACTTCTGTCCTTTATTTTACCTGACAAGTGTAGCAGTAGAATGTGATGGTGTTTTGAACTGGACATTGAATAAATGAAGAATTAATATTACTTTTACCAACATAAAAAATTGGTTAAAATCATGGTTGCATTTTCACACTCCACCAGCACAATAACACTTAAGAAGTTATATATTCCTAATATTTTTTTTTTTTTTTTAGAATTGGTGACATTAATTTAGACAATTATGTACCAATACCATTTCTTTAAAAAATGAAGAGAATATCTACTTATTTGTTTGCCGTGTATATTCACCTTTTTTTCACATTAAAGAAACTTTGCACACAAATTTATGCACAGTTCTGTTTTATGCACACAAAAAAAAAAAAATTCTTATAATTTTTATATGAAGTAACTTAAAAAGATGGGAAATTTTTTAAATAACCTCTTTTTGAAAATAAAAATAAAAAAAATATACCAAATTAAAATGTCCTACTTTTAGGTCTCTAGTTCAGTGACTTCAAATGAAATCGCAACATTGAGCTATTTCTAAGTTTTGGGTCTTAGTTCATTGAGACCAAACTATTTTGTTTTGGGAAAGGGTAACTTGTGGCCTCAAGACACAAGTTAATAAACTAAAGATATAAAAAAAATGGAACTTATGTATTCAATGATGTAAAAGTTTAAGAATTTATATTTTCAATACAATTTTTTTTTTTGTTCCTTCTGTTCTTTCGAGCACAAGTTAGTATGACTTTTTTATATTTTGTATATTCTATCTTTTATGAATGTAAATATGCAGGAATTTTATGCGTATGAATTTATTTGAGTATGAGTTGACAAATATGCCAATAAAAAATTATTGATTTTTTTTAAGGGAACACAGTAATGAATTGTTCTCAACAAAAATAATATGAAATGTAAACGACATGTAGACTGTTGCGTGATTAAAATTAAATACTCCTACAATTTGGTACTAAAAAATAAACCACTTGCATGTTTATTTTATGAACACCACTTGCAATTTTTATTGTTATAGCATGTATCGTGAGGAATTAAAGAATTATATAATCTGTCAAAGGAGTTCAGAAGTACCATTTCTTTAAATGAAATAATTCAAAACAAACACATGCACTGACCTAATTAATCGATAAGTACCATTCCTTTATTTTATGCATCTTTCAAAAAGAAACATAATTTTAAACTATTACTCAAACAATGGATAAAGGAAAAGTACCTGGATAATTATGTGTGAAAGTATCCCATATACTTGGTCCTCTTCCACCATCATTTGCTGCACCTTCATACTAAAAATTGTTCATTGAATCAATGACATTTTTTTTGTTGATTTAACTTTTCTTGCAATGATATAACATCGAATATATTTTCGATTGAATTTGATTAATATGCTCTATTGATGTTGTGTTCAGTGATGTTGTCACGTCAATTAATAAATATACATGAATTGTTATATATTTATTAATTGACGTCACAACATATTGCATGTGTAAAATAATTGTATATTGACAGAATATACTATTTATCATATTGCATATACAAAGTAGAAGAATATTGGAAATGATTGGAGTACCTGGTAAGCTGATGAAGCTGTTCCAAAAATGAAACCTTCTGGGAAACTACTACGATTGAGGGAATTGTTAATATCATCATTGGTTAACAATATTGTAGCTTCAATTATAGCCACATAACTAAGAATCACAGTGATTCCTGGGAGAAGAACATTTAGTGTCATGACTAGTCTATAGTTTGTATATTTGGTCCTTTCAGCCAAATTATGTAGCTTGGGCCATTATATAGTGGAACTCATGTGTGATTAAAGCCAAAGTTAAGGAATAATTAAGATCAATAATTGGAATGCAAAGATTATAAAAATACTATGTATTAAATATTCATTTTATAATAAAGTCCAATTAAACGTGATACGGTATGTCCGACTAAATTTTCTTATGAATATTAACAAAATATATCACGACCAGGATATAACACTATTTTTTTGTCTGTGGTTTGAACCCCAACCCATATATATAACAATGCATGTCTCTGTTAATTGAGTTACGCTCACGAGAACAACACTATTTATAATGCAAGCATCTTACTTTACTATAAACAAAAACTAAAAGAAAAATGTAATATTTTTTTATTTTATTGGTCTTCCCCCTAATTGGATCATTTGGCATCTAACTTTCGAGTTGTGGTCGTCTATTATAAGGCATGTGCTTAACAAAGTGGGCATAACCCATTCACTTCCATAGAAAGGACTTTGGAAGTTGGTTCTAAAAGATAGTTTAATTTGTGTGCTCCTCGATTTTCGGATATCAAATCATTAATCGATTTGAATCGTTAATCTTTAAACTCTTAACTTTTATTCGTGGGAAGGAAAAAAGTAAGTAAAAACCCTTATGAGATTATGGATCCGGGGGTTGATTTCGCGAAGGGAAGGTGTTAAGCACCCTACACGACTGCGGTACTCCGTAGGAACCTTTTGCCTAATTTATCTTGTGCTAATTCAATTACTTATTTTTGAAAATACTTGCCTAAATGTCTAAATGAAAGAATGGAGGGAGAAGAAGTAGGTTTTTGGTTATGTTTATTTGATTTGGAAGGATTAACTCCTTTGCCTACATACCCTAAAAAGGGATCAAAACCAATGTAGTTCACTCTCAAAAGTTATTTTTGTGGGTTGGATTATTTTTAGAGTTTTTGAAAATGGTTTTAAGAAGGGGAAAGAGGCCTCAAGGCATGGAGTAATGAAAGAAGTGAAGTTGTTTGCTTTTAATTAAAGAAAATACAAGTCTAATATGGATGTTAAAATTGCTTAAGAATTTGATTAAGAAAATAAAAGGAAAAGGGACTCTTGGGTTAAAATCCAAGGTTTCTTAAGAAAATATTTTTGAAGTTTGATTTTTTTTGGAAAAATGGTTTTTTTTAAACTAACAGTAAAAAACTACACGTTTCAACATAACAGAAAAATAAAATGTGAAAGGAATTACTGAGGATGATGGATACCAAGTAAAATTCCGACTTAAATTAATAGTTGTTTACTTTTAAGGCACTCAAATTAGTCAAGTTTTTAATCTTAGTTGGTCCCTAATCCATTTTTTCCTCACTCACAATCCAAGCATAAAGCAATAAATAAAGTGAGATGGTGTCAGTGCGTGTGTTATTTATATAATTACATAGCTTCCTAAATACATTCTAAGGTCTTCAAGCAAAAATAAAGGAAAAAAAATAAAATGCATGTATTACATAAATTCCCTATTATACACACTAAACAAATGATGATGATGATGAAATAAATGACAAGAATTAAATATGCATGCAATAATTCTAAGCATAAATTAAATTATAAATAAGCGACAAATAAGATAAGCATAAAATAAATCGCGATTTAAAAACAATCAAGCAAATAACAACAAAGTAGTAGAAATAAACAAGTAAAACAAGTATTAAAAGATAGAAAGTTTTAAAAGAGAAACTACATTTTTTAGAATAAAAAATAGACAAGAAAATAAAAAAAATGGTGTAAAATATATTGAAAAATAGTGAAGAAAAATAAATAAAACAAAGGGGCTCAAGCAGGATGAATCTGGACCACTTGATGAATCAGGAGGTCCAGATTCAATCACTGTATCATCTCATCACAACCACTTGATTGAAATCAAAAGGTTTTAAGAAAACACAGCACAAAACAAAGGAAAAACATTGGGAACACAGCGACCGTCAGATTGTTAATCTGACGGTTCAATCAGAGAGCAACGTCGTGGTTCACACAAGGGAGCATGTACTTAATTAAATACAGGATGCATCATCGACCGTTAGATCTACGATCTAACGGCCTAGCTTTAAACGTACACGATAACACAAAGGAGAGTCACACATGGAATTAAAATAAAATAAGCAGACTATATAAAGCAGTTTCAACAAAAAAAAAAAGACAAAAAAAAAAAACCTTCTCTCTCTAAGTGTGACTTAGAGAGAGAAGCTCTCTTCTCTTCCCTTTAAGAACAGATTGGAGAAGAAGGAAATGCGGTGGTCGGAACTACTCCGGCGCGGTGGTTGGCCATAGTGCCGCCGGTCGGAGTTTCACCTTCACCCTTTTTAATTTTTTTTTACATCAATATGTTCCTTTCCTTCTTCTCCATTCACAATCGAGTCTAGATTTCAAAGAAAATGAGCCAATCAGACTAGATCTACAAGTTTATTTTCGAAATAAAACTTCATGTAACAGCCAAAAGAAAACCGAATCTATGTAGTACTTTTGAGTGGACAAAGATTTACCTCTGTTAAATCGGAGAAAAAGATCTTTAAAACGGAAAACATCTAAGCAACTTCAATCTTGCTTCTGTTTCTGGTTCGAAATCGATCTGCACCGTCGTTGATGCTAATAGCTCCGATGTTCTTCTCCTTTTTCTTGTACTTTTCGGATTTGTGATATTATGTACTGACCCTGTCCGATTTGGTTGTAATTATGTATACCGATGTTGAAATCGAATTGATCTCATGAAATGGTAGATTTGAATTGACTATGATTTGTGAAAAGGTTGAGTGGAATTGTTGTTTGGTTCGAATCTGTAGGGTTTATGTTATTGGAAAATATTTAGGGTTCATAGTGTTCTTGAGGAATTTTGGAAAAAAATGTGGTGGTTGATCCAGAATTCCAAGAGAGAGAATGTTTTGGGCGTCTGCAATAATTGCTACTGCTATTTTTTCTCTAACGCGTAAACAGTGATTGCTGAACAGTGTCATAAATGACAGTATTTGTAGGTGGAAAACTAGGGTTTTGAGACTTTGGACCAATGAAATTGTGACACATGGACTATCTTGGAGAGAAAGTAAGAAATTAGATGTTTTTACTGGACCAGTGATAACATGACAAATGTACATGACTTTAAAAGATAACACTCCAAAACAATTTTTAAAAGGAACATTAAAAAAGAAACAAACAAAATATTATTAAAAAATAAAATAATTAAAAACGAAAATTCAAAATGGAATAAATAAAAATGAAATAATTGAATAAAAAAAGAAAAATTTAAGTGGAAGATAATAAACTAATAAAACATAATTAAAATTGTTCCTCTCGGTAACCAAATGAGGTATTTTAAAATACCTCTCTGCCGAAATTTCGTCTGATACTACGAAATCACTCGGCCTTGAAAATATGAATAAAAGACTTTTTATCTGTTTAAAATACGAGTAAATACAAAAAAGGAAATTTTCAATTACTTAAAATACGATTAAAGAAGTTTTAACTACTTACAATACGAACAAAATACTTTAAACATAAAAAATACGAGTAAAATTTTAACTGTTTGAAATACGGATGAGAAAAAATTTTGACCGATAAAAGTGCGAATAAAAACATTAAGTGGTCAAAATTTTGGGTATGACAATTTGCTAAAAAAAATAGTTTAATTTGGTTCCAAAGCGAATTAGATTGTCCCAACGTAGTATATTTAGAATTTTTAAATTGTTTAAGCGATCGACTTTGTTTAATACTTTCTCCCGCAAGGGTCTGGTTGTTGACGTATTGGACTCATCCCTTGATCTGAGTTCTTACGCTTTGTTTGATCCATTCACCATTTATATACTCTAATTGTTCTTGCGATGTTCACTTTTCATTCTTTTTTGTAATCTGGTTTCGCGCCCGTATGGGGGTTCCTGGGTTGCGCTTTTGATTAGTGAAATTTTGTTAGGATAGATTAGAGTTGATCCGCTTGGACTGATTTATGACGTTGTATTCCCGTTTGGGTTTTTTTATGGGTCAGATCTTATGCCCCCAAATCTTTGTATTATTACATTTACTATTTTACCTAAAAAAATACTTTCTCTAGTCTCGTACATAAGCAACAAAAACTTCAAAATTTTGGTTTCTAATTTAAGCAAAATTCAATCACTAATGCTTTAATTAATGCAGATATTTCAAATTTACCCTCGAATTAATTTTTTAACTTATGATGAATTAAGTTTTTATGTTTGAAAAGTTAGAATGTGTGTGTTAGAATGTGTGTTGCTAGCATTTCTCTATTAGTTTTTATGTTTGAAATACTCAATTTCGACTAGAAAGACATTGTTTTTATCAATAGATACAATCAACCAACTTTCTTAAAGGATGAGATTCTATTCCATGACATTTTCATCCGGTGGAATTTCATTCATTCATTTTTTTTTTACCAATTGCAATTTAATTATTAAAAAACTGATTACGCAAAACGACAAAACTACCCTCAATTCTAAATCATGAAATGTCCAACATACCCCTGAAATTCCAATTCACTCTTCTTCCTCTCCCTTCCTCCCTGTTACGGTTACTGCTACGACGCACCACCACCGTCCCAATCCTACGGCGCGCTACCTCCATCCCATTCTCACGGCTCACATCCACCATCATCATACGGTGCCCTTCCGCCATCTCAATCCCACGGCTCACATCCACCATCCCCAATCCTACGACGCCCCTCCTCCATCTCAATCTTCACATCCACCATTCCAATCCTACGGTGCACCTCCCCCCCACCTCCTACGACCAACCCTCACAATTTCCAGAAAAAGCAACAACAAAATCATTTAATGGCTCAAAATTCTTCCTCTGATTATCATCAAATTCGATTTGAAGGATCTGTCAATGGAAGAGGTGATGGGA
>Ga0315915_1006655_pt1 | contig 14051 bp, 15 predicted proteins | sample MpolbnodulesMG_FD_207738 | JGI IMG/M metagenome (GOLD analysis project Ga0315915, IMG submission 207738) | Medicago polymorpha root nodule microbial communities from Los Angeles, California, United States - branched nodules | ecosystem: Host-associated > Plants > Roots > Nodule | place: USA... | reverse complement strand
CCCCCCCCCCTCCTCCTCTCTGTTTGCGCGTGTAGTTGAAATAATCTGTGTGAGCATGCCCTTGAAATAATTTGACTGACAGCTTTATTATCTTAACAGCCATCTTCTGGAAATTCATGGCTGAGTTCTCTGATCTCTACAATTATTGGAAATCTCAAGATATCTATAAGTAATGTGCATATCAGATACGAAGATTCTGTCAGGTTAGTTTTTTTCTTTTCTATAGCATACATTTAATTCAGTTTTTCTACTTTGTAGATCAATGAGGTTCTTTTTCTTTGTTTCCACTTGCTTACGCTTTTAAGTGTTGTTTGCAGTAATCCCGGCCATCCATTTTCTTCAGGTGTAACTTTGGCTAAGCTTGCCGCTGTTACAATGGATGAACAGGGGAATGAAACTTTTGATACTAGTGGTGCTTTGGATAGATTGAGGAAGGTAAGACCTTTTTTTGTTAAGATATTTTATGAACCTTCTATCGAAGGTCAACCTGTTTAAGTAAACCAATTCATGACTTGCCATTATTGTTTTTTGATCTAGTAAAGCTTCCTGTCTTAATGCTCGTTATTGTTATTTCTGTATTGGGTTGTTGTACAGAGTTGGGATTTGTTTCGCAAATATTTCATAATTTAGTGATAGAGGTGGATCAGAGTTAATAGGAAAAGTATAGTTTTTATTCAAGTCAAAACTCCAAAATCTTGGTCAGTATTAAATTGATATACAATGATTCAATAACTGAGATGGTAAATGGAGAAAGTAGACCCCTTTAAAAAAAAATGCAGAAAGTAGAAAAAGAAGACACTCCTAGGTAATCTAGAGATCGAGACTTTCTGAATTCTGAAATTCTCAACCAAATTTGAATTGCCCCCATTACTCTCTCTCTTCCCTTTTTATTATCACCCCAATTATTCCAATTTACTGTCTAGCGGAAAGTTAAGTTACTAACTGTTAAAGAGTCCCACATTGGTTGAAAGAAGGCCTAAACAAGTGTTTTTATAAGTGGGGGCAGTCCACCAAGCCCATAAGTCAGTTTCGTGGGGTTGTATTAGGCCCAACCACAATTTCTAAGATGGTATCAGAGCCTCCTCCCATATCCGTTGCGCCACCTGCTATTAGGTTTCCGCGATCCGGCCACCCACCAAGCCGAGTAGTGCTGGGCATGAGGGTGTGTGTTAAAGAGTCCACATTGGTTGAGAGATGGCCTGAACAAGTGTTTATTAGTGGGGGCAGTCCTCACCTCATAAGTCGATTTTGTGGGGTTGTCTTAGGCCCAACCACAATTTCCAAGACTAACTATCCCTCTCCTCTTTTTGCCCCTGCTCCCTCTGTTACAATCAACTGTCTAGTGGACAACTGCTATTATATATAAGGCCCAGTGGTTCGAATATTATGATACCAGGGTTCTATTTCCTATTGAAAATTCTCTTAATTGGTGTTTTACCAGTAGATACAAAGGCAGATGGTATTCATAATTCCTACCTACATTTTACTCTTTTGCCACATGGTTATACAATTTGGGTCAGAGATGCAGCTTCCTGGCAATATCTGTCTGGTTTTATTAGAAGATTTCAGTAGCCACTTTTTCAGCTATGTATACTTCTCTCCCCACGTGACATGATTCACCACAGAATGGTGGTAGATATATTAATAAATCCTTTCCTTGACAGCTTAATCACTTGGGATGGCTTGGTTCCTTAAATCTTAATAGAGCCTCTTTGATATATTTTGGCCCTTGTTGCCTCCACTTCTAATTTAATTAAATTGTTCAGATCACTAGAGGTAGGGGTAGACGTAGAAAAACTATAAGAGAAACTATTAGGGAGGATCTAGAGATAAGAGTTCGAGAAAGACATGGTTTTTGGTAGAACACTATGGCGTCGTTTGATTCATGTAGCCGACCCCACTTAGTGGGATAAGGCGCGGTTGTTGTTGTTGTTCAGCTCACGATCTAAGTGGGCTTTTACATTGTTTTGGCAGTGCAACTCATTATTTTGGTTTGACAAATATTTTATTCTTATTACAGTCAGTGCACCTTGAGAGGCTAGCTCTTTATCATGATTCTGACCGGCTTCCTTGGGAGATTGACAAGAGATGGGAGGATATCAGTCCACATGAATGGATTGAGGTTTGTCTAATTTGATAAATTCCGGATATTCATTTTGTGTTGCAAATACGTATCTGTCAACTAGATTTTTTTATCAGCATGTTACGTATGCTCCTCATTTCATGCGTTTGTCATATTTGTTCTTTACTAGATATTTGAAGATGGCATAAATGAGCCTACCGATCACCATAAGTCGGTGTCGAAGTGCGCTATGAACCGGACATACTTGGTTTATCCTATCAATGCAGTCCTACAATATCATCGTCTTGGAAACCAAGAAAGAAGTGATCCTGAGATTCCGTTTGAGAAAGTTTCACTTGTCCTCTCGGATGTCTCTCTTACTCTTACTGAGGTATTTAATTTTCAATTATTTATTTATTTCTTTCTAGAATTGCCCCTGATTTTGGCCTCCAACACGAATCTAATTAAGAGAAAAGGTATAGAATCCTGGATGCTTCAATGTGTCCGCTTTGCTTGTCTTAGGTCCTAATCTGTTTTGATATCATACTGGATATCCAATATATATATATATATATATTTTGAATTATTGCACAGATTATGAGCACTAAGATTATTTATTTTTACTTTTTGTCACTTAATCGTCATTTGCATCTCCTTGAAATTACTGTTTGTTTTACTTGTTCCTGTCTGAACTACAGGCTCAGTATCATGATTGGATAAAGCTCTTGGAAGCCATTTCAAGATACAAGACATATATGGAAGTTTCTCATTTACGGCCTTCAGTTCCCATCTCAAGGGCTCCTTATTTGTGGTGGCAGTATGCGGCACAGGCTACACTCCAGCAGCTGAAGATGTGGTAATTAAATTATGGTTTTGTTTCAATAAATTACCTTTTTTTTTAATGAGATATGCATGAGAGTGCAGAAGTACCCCATCATATTTATTTTCTGCTATTGTTAAATCCTGAATTTGATATTGATTTTACACTTTGTGTGTTAAATCAGTTATCGCTTGTCATGGGACCAGATTAGACATCTTTGTCAGCGTCGGCGGCGATACATTCAGTTGTATGTGGCTTCTCTTCAACAGTCATCCAATGTCAACTATGTAGAAATCAGAGAAATAGAGAAGGATCTTGATTCAAAAGTGATTCTTCTATGGAGGTCTGTGTATTACTCTTGATGGATAATGTGCTGTTGATTATTGATGATGAATATAGTGTTTTATGCTATAACGTATGACTATTTTTTTCCTTCTCCCATTTGAAGACTAGCTTAAAAAAATTGTTTCTGATTTTTGTCTTCAAATTTCATAAATACTTTTTTTGTGCATGCAAGATTTAAATTTAATGCGATGTAAAAGCTCACAATGTCTGGTTTGTTAAGAATCTCTTTTGAGATTTTTTGTAAGAAGTACTTAGAGCGTGTTTGTTTAAAGAATCACTATGAATTAAAAATTAAGGGCTCCGATTACATCATTGACATTTGACAGTGGGGCTTTTCTATTTACATATATAATCTTATCCCTTAATTTTTATTAACGGTTGAGATTAAATGTTCTCCTATGTCACCGTAACAAAGTGGTCTCACATGAGTCGTGCCCTACATATATAATCAGTACACTGTCTACAAATAAAAAGCTGCATAATAAAAAAGTGAATTTAGAGGTTTGTCGTGCTCCCTAAAGAACGAGGACAACACATTGAAAGGAAACTGAGGCAGTTCACAACTTAAATATTGGGAGGTTTATGTATTAGGGTGATTATAGGAGTATTAATACTTTGACACTTCATTTCTCTATTTAAAAAAATGTGTCTTGTGCAATTCAATGCTGATTTATCGGTTTTATTACCTTCTTCCCTGTATATACTACTTTCTAAAAAAGTTTGCCTGTTCATTTTTACAAGACCCCTCCAAACTTTCTCACCATAACACCCTTTTTTACTTCTCTCTTACGTGACGATTAGGGAAAGAGTTGGAGATGTAAGTTCCAATACAAATTACTTATGTTGATGACTAATTAGGTTGAAGAGCGAGATCACATTGGGGAAAGAGTTGGAGATTTAAGTTCCAATACAAATTACTTACGTTAATGATCAACTAGGTTGAAGAGCGAGATCACGAATCTCAATAACTATAAGGGTCATTTTGGAAATATAATACAAATTGTTAACATATTCCATGCAACAAACAAAATTAACAAATTTTCTTTATTTGTGTGAATTTTTCAAAGGGATCTGATATACTGATGGGGTAGTATTTGTTAAGAGTCCCACATTGGATGAGAGATGACCTGAAACAATGTTCATAAGTGGGGGTAGTCTTGACCTCACAAACCAGTTTTGTGAGGTTGTGTTAATCCCAACCACAAATTCTAAGATGATATGAGAGCCTTCTCCAGGATCCGTGGGCCACCCACCGTTTACATCCACACACCAAGCCTAATAGTTTAGGGTGTGAGTTAAGTGTCCCACATTGGATGAGAGATGACTTGAACGTTCAAGTGTTTATAAATGGGGGAAGTCCTCACCTCACAAGCCGGCCGGTTGAGGCTATTTCTTTTCCGGCCCTACTCTGTTCTAACAAGCCCTACTTAATTCCAAAAATACCCCTGTTTGGATTATATAACCCAAACTCTTTTTGGGGAACTGTCGGATTATATAATTTGAAAACTTCTTTAACCAGATTTTCAATCAACTTTTCAAACCAGTGACATACATTATTAACGTGACATACGTGAAAATGAAAAAATAACATAAATTTAAAGAGACATGATACAGATTATCAATAATTGAATACATTTTATTATTTGATCACTAGTTCATGATACATTTACATTAACATTATGTTTATTACAACAAACTCTTAAGACACCTAAAGCTAAATCTGTGGTACAAGAAGATGGAAGGGGAAGCTTGTTTCCTCTCGCATTTCCTTAGAAGGGATAACATGGGGAGAAGGAGACTACGATGAGCAACCTAAAATCCAGACGGATTGCAGATCCAGACTGATTTTTGGTGCGAATTTCCAATGTGGACCTTCGTCCTTTGACCATTCATAGCATCCCTTAAAGATGAGAGGAACCTTTCATGGAAAGCCAACGGTGGAACATTGTCATCATGAACACTACTCAGAAGAAATGTATAAAAGAGGAGGAGATAATTTGAGTTGGAATAAGAATTTGTGAAGAATGAGTGGATATTTATAGAGGAAATGCTGCCATAGAGTGTAATGAAGAGTCAAAGGAGGGTTAAAAAATGTGGTCAATCACTACTGACCAGCCGAGGGGAAAAACATGTGAAATGAGTGAGGCTTGCTGACCAAGCCACCGTCCACATTCTGGATTGGTTTAGATTATATAATCTGAATTGGACCAAAACTCTGTAAAAACGAGTCAAACTTGCTGTCCAAGCCACCGTCCACATTCTGGACTGGTTCATATTATATCATCCGAATTGGTCCAAAACTGTGTAAAAACGCGTACTTTGGAGGGTTTGAGACATTTCAGATTTTATAATTCGAACTAGTGAAGTACAAGATTTTTCTGTGGTCCACATTGCACCGACAATTTTTGTGGTCCATGACGCACAAAAACTTCTATAAATTGTTGTGTTTGGTTCATTTGCAAACCACACCACAAAACTATGAACATTTATGTAGTAAATGTCAACACCAAACTAGCTGCAATGTACTACAATGTGGAGAAACCTAATCTGTTTAGGGTTCACGTTGATGTCACACTATCTAACATGAATGACCAGTTGGACCAAATTAACAGTCGTCTCAACCACAGAGACACAAGAAGGATCAACAATGTTCAGTATCGCCATCCGTCAGTAGACTCAGATGGAAGGGTCCGGTGCACCTTGATGAAGCTACAAAATAACGAGATTGCGAGAACCATGTTCTCTATATATGGTCAATGCAGTTCTAGAGGACCGATTGAGTTGGATGCTTCCTTCGTCTGATCATTCAAAGATATTGGGGATAGTTTGATTTGATCCAGAACCTTCGACGAAATCAAGACTTGCATGGATCGACTAGATGAAGATTTAAGTTTGGTCGATCCATGATCTTGTGTGTGTTTTATTATGTTATTTTACGTTGTTGGAATTATTATTTTTAGTGTATGTAGTTGAAACTAAATTTGCTGTGTTCTGAACCCAGTCAAACCATCCAAACCTCGAGTTTTAACACAGGACTGATTTGGATTATATAATCCAAAATAGTCGGGGTATGAATTCAGATTATATAATCCGAATCAGCCCAAACTGTGGGCTGTGGCGTTACAAGGATGGTTCCCTCGTTTTCGAATTGGGGTATTTTCAGAATTGAGTAGGGCACATGAGAAGTAGGGTGAGAAAAGAATTTGCCTTATTTAAAAAAACAAAGAAAAAGATCCAAACTTCTCCTTTTCGCGCCATGGCTGAAACTGGGATAGCGGCCCCTATATCCGTAGTAACCAAATTGGGGTAGCATTGCTGTAGCGGTTTCTTCAAAATCTGCTTTGCTACAGCCTCTAGTTTATAACGATGATCCTGTCGCATCCCAACTTTGTTTTGCATTGCTGTAAAAGATGCGAGTATCGCTTATTTTTGGAATAATTGAATTCCATAGCCAAGCCATAATCATTGAATATTCATCATCCCTTGTACTATATTTTGGATCTCCATTCTCTGGTCCAGCTGCATGATTGATTTTTATAGACTAAGATTGCAAGGACAAGTAATGACAAATGAAATGTACAGGATACTAATAAATAGGTCATCACAGTTTTGTATTTGGGAAAATGGAACATTAATGCAGTTTAACATCCAACAATCATTAATGTTGTTTAACTTCCAACAAAATATTTTTATTCAGAGCTCTATTTTGGAATTGTGTATTCTTGGAAGGTGGGGAGGTGCTCAGTCAGTGTTAGACTTCTTATTAGAGAACAATATAAGAGGAGAGAATAGAAATATTATGTTTTTATTATTTGTCAGTTATGTGTTTTATTTAGGAATAAGGGTGTGTTTGTTTTAGATTTTTTCAGAAAAAATATTTTTTATAAAAAAAAATCACTTTTGTCATTAAGTGTTTGTTTATGATTTTTTAAAAAATCATTTTATCAGAAATACCATTTTTGACTCTAATGAATAGCTATTAGGAAGAGCTTTTCCCATTTTTTTTTATTTTTTTTTGGAAAAACAAAGGAGGTAGCACATGAATTAGTTAAAAATCATTTTTCTTTAAAAGTGATTTTTACGGGTAGTAAGCAAACAACAATAGCTTCATATTTTTTTAAAAAATTCTAGAAAAAATCTCTAGTTTAAATCTATTTTTATTTAATGCTAAAACAAACGCACCCTAAATAGAGAAAGGAAAGGGGAACAGGATTACTGGACAGTTTCTGTGTTATGGGAAGGAGAGACCAAACTCTGTAATTCTTGGAAGGGAATTTTATGGTAACTGCATACTAATCTGTTTTTATTCTCTGTCAGTTTTCTGTGTCAGAAATTCCAGGATTCAAATATAATTAAGTTGTCATTTTCTTCTAAGTTTATCAATACAGATACCTATTTTTATCAGTCAGGAACAAAAGATGATTCATTAGATGGAGTCAAATGACTTTGAGGGAAAAAGAAAAGATGATGAAGCTGGAAAATTATAGAGGAGCTTAAAACGCTCATATATGTGTTTGTGGTATTTTTGGAAGTACTTCAAATAAATCTAAACTAAATATGCCATGAACTTAACCAAGGAAAGCCACCACACCTGTTAAAAGCGTGAAATTTGCTGATGTGATCAGCTCATACTTGCTCACAAAATAAAAATAAAAATCTGCTCATACTTGTTTCTGGATTTTTATTGCTCACGGGTGCTCCCAAGAAGTTGAAACACTTATTCATATTATTTAATTTGATTGTTTTTAAATTGTTTTTTATTTTCATGTTATTTTCTTCATCTACTCGTAGAATGTTTATTTTTTTGGGTAACATTTTTTTCTTCTTCCATCAATATATGTTCACTTTGTAAATGAATGTCATTTGCATGTTTGTCAATTTTTGCTTGTTATTTATAGGCTGCTAGCTCATGCCAAGGCTGAATCCGTGAAATCTAAAGTAGCTGCTGAAGAAAGGAAACTCAAGAACAAGAGCTGGTTTTCATTTAGATGGTATGTGGGAATTTCACAGTTTTGCATACTCTTCCCACTTTCTAATTGGTTTTTGTTTTTGCATTTTGTGGAATGAATTTCAGCAACATTCTCAGGCCTTTCTGATATGTATTTCCATAGTATTAGTCTGTACAGATGAAGATTTACTGTATTTCTATTCGTTTGTAGGTATGCTGACGCAGAAGATTCTTTGAGTGATGCTTCTGAGGAGCAACAACTTAAAGAAGAAAGATTGACTACTGAGGAATGGCAGGCAATCAATAAGTTACTAAGTTTTCAGCCCGAGGAGGAGTTGATGCTACGATCTGCAAAAGATGCGCAGAATATGGTCCAGTTTCTGGTAACTGTATCTATTGGTCAGGCGGCTGCCAGGATTATCAGTGTGAATCAGGTGGAACTTGTATGTGGTCGTTTCGAGCAACTTGATGTGTCAACCAAGTTTAGGCATCACAGTGTTTACTGTGATGTATTACTAAAATTCTATGGCTTATCTGCTCCTGAAGGTTCACTTACCCAGGTTTGCTTCTTTTCCTTGTAATTTGCATAATTATTTTGCTGAAATAACTATAGGTTATTTTGCAGACTTGAATAGTTTAAGTGTTTTTTTTACTCTATATCTCTCTCCTTATACGCACACACATATGTGCATGTATCTTATCCGGTTTAACTTGCATTTGAGTTCCTTTCTTCAAGCTCTACTATTTTGCCTACATTATTTTTTTAGGTGATCAAAATCCTATATCGTGTGTTTTTTTGATAATTGAATTCTAACAACTGTTCTTTTTAGATTTTTTGTTTGTTCGCTAGTTCTAACTTCTCGGGAACTTGATGTGTAGAGTGTCTATAGTGAGCAGAAGGTGAATGCATTAGTGGCTAGTTTTGTGCACTTACCAATTGGGGAGAATATTGATTGGAGATTGTCAGCTACAATTGCCCCATGCCACGTTACGGTAATTTCTGAATGTTTAAGAGAGTGAAAAATAAGTGTTTTAATTTTTCTATTTTCTCAAAAAATCCCTATCTTCCTTTTTCCATGTACTTTTTTTCTTCTCTTTTGTCATAAGAATTTCTTCTTTTATCGAATAAGATCCTTCTCTTGGTCTAATTATGAAACACTCCCACTTCCCCTGAAATAAAAATGAGCTTAGACCCATCATGAAATTAGAAAATCAACTCTGTACAAGAGTTTCAATGAAAAGAATATTTCTGCAATGCGTTTGGTATTGCATTTTAAATTTTTGACGCAGGTGTTACATTCTTTCTGAAGTGGAAAATTTGTACTGCTTAAAGGCTTGAAATCACATCATGGAGGGTTTTTTCTTACTCTTGTTTTCAGATTTTGATGGATAGTATTGACCGCGTCTTTGAGTTTTTAAAGCGGAGTAAGGCAGTCAGTCCTACTGTTGCATTGGAGACAGCTACTGCTTTGCAGGTGATGTTATCCTTGTATTTGACTTTTGGATTATTTTTAATTCAAAACTAAATGATTGTAAAGGAAGCCACTGTTTGAATTCCTAAATTCTGTTTCTCTGTTTGTTATAATATGTTTTAGGGTTAATTAAGTAAATGCACCCTATAAATATTCAAAATTTCATTTTTAGTCCCTACAAAATAAAATCACACTTTTTAGTCCTTGTAAAAAATTTCGTCAGCATTTTTAGTCCCTGTAAAATTTTCCATCAACATCTTTAGTCACTGTAAAAATTTTACGTCAACATTTTCGGTCCCTAAAATGCTAAAGGAAAATGTCACAGGGACTAAAAAGTGTGATTTTATTTTGTAGGGACTAAAAACAAAATTCTGAATATTTATAGGGACCATTTACTTAATTAACCCTATGTTTTATTTGATTATTATATTGAAGGATTCTTCAGACTTGCTGTCTTTGTGTTTGTGGCTTAAAATTGCTAACTTCCACTGCATTGTTGTATGCTACTGCTTTAAGCATTAGGTATTATGCGGTTATATAATTAGGAAGATTCAATATATACCTGTGGTCCCTAAAAATAGGACATTTTTTTTTTTTTGTAATTAGTCCATTTTGTTTTGTTTCATTTTTAGTCCCTGCATTAAAATTATGTGTAACTTTACTTTTTTGTCCTAAAACGTACGTCTTTTTAGTCCTTGTTGAGTCCATAAAACCAGAGAAGGATCCAGAAATGTATTAAACGAGGGGGCTAAAAAATATTTTTGACAAATAATATTATATAAAGATTTAAGATCAAAACACAACTTAATTTGGACAAAACACAACTTTTTGTTAATTGTAGGGATTAAAAATGAACAAAATTCGCATCTTGAAACAACATAGAAACACCATTACAAAGATGGAGACAGTTTTGATTTTTATTAATTAAAGTGGCACTAATGACCATTTTACAACTGATCCCTAGGGGATTTGAACTCAGTACCTTGAGGTTGCAATGTACCACCGAGATATCACCTCAAGTGTAATTATGGAGATGGAGGGAGAGTTTTAAGAGAGGAGAGAAAACAGAAAAATGAATCTGTAAACTTTTCTTAATTGGGACTATTACAATGTGAACAGGGACCAATTAAAAAAAAAATTAATGTTTTAATTAAGGTGAATTTCGAAATGTGATGTGCTCATATTGAGCGTGACTTGAGTTCAAGTCTGAAATTTCTCAATTGGGTAGAGGCATTACGTGAGTTCCATTGTAAGTTTTTGCTGAGGTTGGTGATCTCTCTGGCCTTACAAGAGGGCGTGCCTTCCTTTATCCAGACTTTTGCAGCAAATAAAATGAAATAGAACAATTATTTAGGGCAATATTATCACTACAATTTTCGAATGTATTTTTCCCCAGCATGTATTGAATGGGGATCTGTTGTAGCTTTATATTCTTTCTGGCCTAACTTGTTTAACCGATAACTGGAAGGGCAGATGAAGTTTGAGAAAGTGACTCGTAGAGCGCAAGAGCAATTTCAAATGGTTTTAGAGGAAAAAAGCAGGTATTCACTGTTATTACTTTGTTCTTTTTCTATTTTCTGGAATGTTTTTGCTTCATCTGTCTTTCCTGTTGTTTCGTTGATACCTCTTTTTTCTATGTTCATACCTATGCAAAAGTTAACAGTGTTCATAAAGCCAGTTATCCAATATGCTTGAATTATTAGATATTCTGAGTGAGATGTGGCCAGAAGCTTTTCCTAAGGAATTTGTGAGGATTAAAATGGAAATTTATTCTTTTTTTTTTTAAATGCTAAAGCATTATCCTTCACTTTGTGTTTTATTTTTCTCATTTCATTTTCTTAGTTTTTTCTCTTAAATTGTAATTGTATATAATGCTCAATTATAGATTATTGTTTTTGACTGATTTTACAGATTTGCATTTGATATTGATCTCGATGCTCCTAAAGTAAGAGTTCCTCTCAGAACTAGTGGTTCCGACAGATGTGATAGTCATTTTCTTTTGGATTTTGGTCATTTCACCCTACACACCGCGGTATGCTTCTTGAGTTACAAGATTTTAATTGTGATTATGGCCGTGGTATTTTCTTAAATTATTCAGTATTCTCACAGGAAAGCCAGTCTGATGAGCAGAGGCAGAATCTTTATTCTCGGTTTTACATTACTGGACGAGATATTGCTGCATTTTTTACTGACTGTGGCTCTGATTTTGGGAGTTGCAGTTTGGTGAAGCCAAATTATGATAGCCAAATAATGAACTCATCCACTACCGAAAAAGAGGAAAATGTTTATTCTCTGCTTGATAGGTGTGGAATGGCAGTACTTGTTAATCAGGTTTGTTTATCATATTCATTCAAACTACTCCCTCTGTCCCATAATACATGACACAATTGACCATATTACGCATGCCAATGCATAATTTTGAGCTTAAATATCTTGAATAATATATTAGAAAAAATTATGGAAATTTGATATTTTGAAAATACTCATCGAGACGAATCTAACGACATCTTATATGATATTATTTATTTTTGTATATTAGTAGAAAAATATGGTCAAAGTAAGTTAGGTCAAAATTGCATATTTTCAAATGGGTCATCTATTGCGGGACGGAGGGAGTATTTTATAATCATTGTTTGTATGACACGTTACTGAGTATGTATCGTTCTTAACTTCTTATCATGTTTCTGCCTGTGGTTACTCAAGATTAAAGTCCTTCATCCAAGTTACCCTTCCACACTTATTTCCATTCAAGTGCCGAACCTTGGCATTCACCTTTCATCAGAGAGATATTTCAGAATCATGGAACTGCTAAACATATTATACCAGACTATGGAAATTTGTAGTCAGCCTGCGTCAGATAGTTTCCAATCTAAACTTACTCCTCGGGGTCCTGCAGATCTTGCCACTGATGGTAGAATCCTAGTGTGGAAGGTATTTCCATAATTCTTTGTAAATTCACTTATTTTATTTGTCATTTATTTCTAATATATCAATTTGTTTTTTCCCAATAAATTGAAAATAATGTTTCACTGCATAGGGAATTGGCAATTCCGTTGCTACATGGCATCCTTGTTTCTTGGTGCTTTCAGGATCATATCTTTATGTATTTGAATCTGCAAAGTCCCAGAGTTACCACCGATACCTAAGGTTTTTTTTCATCCTTTTCGGTTTTATTTGTTGGAAATTAATCCCAATGTTTTTTTAACAGAAGAATATTTTATTCAAGAGAAAAGAGGAAAACAACTCTTTTATGGAGGGTGTACCATCCTCCAGAATGGAAAAATTTACAAAAAGAATTATGAAAAAAATATTTTAGCAAGGCTGCCCCATTTGTTTTCTTGTCAGAAACTAGAACTTCCTTTAAAATAGCCATGATAAGAACATCATTCTATATTTGGAAGTTATGGGATAAAGTGGCCCCCTTAATGATATGGGTCCATGAGTCACCTCGCAATTGCACTGAAGAACTGCACATTGTCTTAAAAATGCACACTTTATTTTTTAGATTTTTTTTTGGTAAATTAAACAATCAAAAACGGCTTCAAAGTATAGGAGCACATCTACTTCATACTATGAATCACAAGAATGACTACTTGCAATACTATATATTGGGAGAAAGAGCAATGTAAAGATTACAAATTTGAAATGATTAATACTAATTCTATTGAGTAGCATTGACAAAACAAAAATGTTTTTAAAGATAGAATTTTGGACTTCTTGTTTCTTAATGGGTTTGTTCAAGGTAATCTAAACGGAACCGGACATTAAACCGGTGTACTCATGGGTTCAGGGTTCGTAGGTTCAACCGGGGTCCAATCGGTAATTTTTAAATATATAAATTTTTATTTAATATCTCTAATATTTATATTTTACAGAGAATTCCCCAATCCTATCCAACACTTATGATTTCATTCTTTTGATAAAATATTTTATCAATAAATTATATGTAATTTAATACTTATTTTTTAAGGGATGTAAATTAATACTTAAATTTCTTATATTCGTTTTATATTTTTAACTTACTATATATGAATGTTTCAAATAATTAAAAGCTTTAAACAAAGTAATCTACTTTTAGTGAAAAGAAATATCTACGAAATTAACACAAGGAATTGAAACACGGTAACAATACCTTTTGTTTTAGAGCAGAAAAAGGGCCTTTTTTTTTTTTTTTTTTAAGAAACAATATTGAAAAAAGACGGGTATGGGTCATTTAGTCCAGGCCCAACTTTCATTTGAAAATAAAACCCTAATAATGCAAACCCACTTGGGTTGGTCTGGTGGTGTTGGCTTGGGTGGGACTTTGGAGTGTGCTCCTCCTCAAGGCCTCAGGTTCAATTCTACCTGGTGCCAATTTGAGTGGGCTAATTTAGCTTCTTAAAAAAAAAAAAACCCTAATAATAC
>Ga0315915_1006653_pt1 | contig 14053 bp, 5 predicted proteins | sample MpolbnodulesMG_FD_207738 | JGI IMG/M metagenome (GOLD analysis project Ga0315915, IMG submission 207738) | Medicago polymorpha root nodule microbial communities from Los Angeles, California, United States - branched nodules | ecosystem: Host-associated > Plants > Roots > Nodule | place: USA... | reverse complement strand
TTGTTTCATACACATCGGTCAATGATCAAACCCTTGGTTAAGAGACTCAAGCATGTACCACAATTTTTTAATTAAAATGGTTTTTAGTTTTCTAAGCGTCTTTTCCAAAAACTCCTATGGTAGCATCTATATCCAACACAACTCAATGCATGTAATCCCCATTTCAGACATACACATATATAAATGGTTTTTCCCAGTACCATGAAAAATATCAATGGTTTTTAATTTTTTATTACGAAATAGAAAAATATATAAATGGTCTTTCTATATCAAACTAAAACTATGCTGCATATGAAGCATGAAAAATAAGGAAATTTTTTGATGGAATATGCTCCACAATTCAGTGATAATGCAGTCACTTTAAAGGATAAGAATTTTTTTTATAAATTTTCAAATTTAGGGGGCATTTTGCACATAAGTGCAAAACTTCAGGGGGGTATTTGCAAAACGTCATGTTGACTAACAGAAGAATTTGACGGAGGGGGTAAATTGATTAACGTTGTGCAATTTCAGAGGGATAATTGAAGTTTTGTTAATTTCAGGGGTAATTGACGAAACTTACAATTTCAGGGGGTAATTGCCTATTTACTCGTAATAAAATCTTGAATATCCATATTGAGCTTGTGTTTAAAAAATAAAACACTGAAAAACAAACGTGGGCAGCTACATTAAAATAAAACAAAGCAAACTTGTAGTAAGTAAGTATCAGAAACAACATCGCACGCACTGAACTGAACTCAACTCGCCGTTAAACGCCGCCGGACTTCGTCGTCGGCCGCGACAAACATCACAACGTCACTTCAGGTTGTTTTCCTTTTCTCTCCACAGTTGATTCAAAAATTAGTGTTAATTTTTTCAACCAATGCAAAAGCTACTGTCTTTTACTAAATTCATTTGATAGACTGATTAAATCTGTGGTTCCATATTTGATGTTTTTCAGTATTATTGGGAAGTTTTTATGGCCATTGCATTCAAGTCATCTTGTTTCTTGCAATTCAACAAACCCGATACTGGTTTCCGGCTCAGCTTTTCGTCGAGAAAACCTTTCATAATCTCTGTAAAGAGATACACTCCCGTGGCTGCTATCAAAACCATGGAAACGGTTGGGATTTCTGAAACATTCAGCAGGCTCAAGAAACAAGGAAAGGCGAGTTCTTATATTTATTCCATTTTCTATGCTAATTCCAATCGATCATTTTCTTGTGTATGTTTGGTTCTTCCTTGAGAATAATTGATTTTGAGTGAATTGTTTCTGACGAAATGTGAGTTGAACTATAAAAGCTACAAATTCTAGCTTCAAGTAGAATCAATTTTGGAGGCAAAATCAATTATACTCGAAAGCAACCAAAACATGTTAGAATCAATTCTACATATCCAGAATCAATTTTGGCCCTTCTAGAAGTGAAACCAAACATATTTGCCTGTTCATAATGAATTAGTGATTATGATTATATACATTTTGTACCATGCCAACTTAATTTATTGCAAAGAAATAATGACTCGGAATACTGTTAATTCTTGACTTGATATGATTATTTTTTAAGAAGAAAATGTGTTTGTGTGAAGGTGGCTTTGATCCCATTCATCACAGCCGGTGATCCTGACCTTTCAACCACAGCAGAAGCACTGAAAGTTCTTGATTCTTGTGGATCTGATATTATTGAGCTTGGCGTTCCATATTCTGATCCTTTGGCAGATGGTCCTGTTATTCAGGTTTCATTCTTTCTTCTTTTCTAGTGATAATTAGCATGATTCACGAATCAAACTGACACATTTTTCTGTTCAGGCTGCTGCTACACGAGCTTTAGCAAGGGGGACCAATTTTGATTCAATTATTTCTATGTTGTACGAGGTAATTTCTATGAAACCATTTGCCATTTTCCAAGTCATAAACTACAACTACTATGTTGGAAATTCCGCCTTCAATGTGGTTTGCCCCTAGCTGCCTAATTGTGGCATTTGGGTTGCCTTCATTGCAACCTCCACCACCTTCATTGTGTTAGGTATGAAGGGGTGGGTTTAGTCCCACATTGCCTTGAGATATGACCTATGTAGTGCTTATAAAGTTTGGGTAGCCCTCACCTTACAAGCCGGTTTTGTAAGGTTTAATTAGGCCCAACACAAATTCTAAGATACTTGGATGAGGCTCTGCTGCAACCATTGATTTTCATTCACTAGGATGAGGCTCTGCTGCAACCATTGATTTTCATTCACAAATCATTTATTATTCTTTCCTCTTATATTCTTTAGTATTTGACAAATTAGTTGCCCAAATATCAAAATTTGTTAATTTACGAAGATTGAATCACTAAATTCTATCCTCCACCCTTGTTCTTGAAGTTGAAGAGGAAGGAGAGACTTTTAAGCCCTCACACTTATAATTATCATTGGAAAAATCACTGGAACAAACCCTGTTTTTGCAAGAAGTGATGCACTTGTGTTTTGTAAACATATTCAAACCCTGTTAGTTTTTTGTAATACAAGATAATAGGTAAATAGTCAACATCTGATGCTTATTGTTCATAAGTAGGGTGCACACTACAAACATATTTGAAGTTTTAACGATATTTTCTTGTGTCTCAATTTCATTTCATCTCATTCATCTTATTTGAACTCATAAAACCATGGTTTACTCCACCATTTTGAACCTTTGGCAAGATATCTTTTTGTGTGCATTGTCATCTAGTTAAAACCATTGTTCTAACTAGGAGGAGTTCAAAAACCTTCTCTTATGAATCATGGACTGGTTATCATTTTCCAATGGTTGATATGGCAGGTTGTTCCACAAATATCTACTCCGATTGCACTGTTTACTTATTACAACCCAATACTGAAGCGTGGTACGGGAAAATTTATGTCCATCGTAAGAGACACTGGCGTTCATGGTGAGACTCAACTGATGTGATGGTTTGACTGACAAATAACATAGCATATTAAAATTGCATTGTGCATAACTTCGTTTGGTCTATTTTCTAAACACGTTCTTTGATAAACAATGTCATAAAATGTGTCGGCAAGATCAGGAAACTGTCTAAAATTCTTATGTTATGTGGTATACTAAAAGTCAGATTTTTGGGTTTTGCTAATTGAATATCATTATAAAAAAGAAAGCGTCTTAACACTCTCCTGTCAATTTTCTGTCAAGGTTTCTATATCAGCCAAGTCTACTTAGAAATTGCTTATGAAATAAAACTTGTTTGTTTTATTTTCCCTTTTTCTTCTAGTTTGGTACTCAGGATAATATTCTTTTCTTTATACCATATGTATACAGGGCTTGTAGTCCCCGATGTTCCTCTGGAAGAGACAAAAACTTTAAGGGAAGAAGCTAAGAAGCATGGAATTGAACTGGTGTGTGCCTACCTTTGAAATTTTCTTTTACTTGGTTTTTGTATTTCATGTGGATATCCTTATACTGTTGATCATAATGATAGAGAAATAATTGTATGCTTCATTTTATTTGTTTGTGTTGGAAATTCCACTTTCATTGCGGTCTGCCCGTAGCCGACTTATTGCGGCCTTTGGTTGTCTTCATTGCAGCCATCAACACCTTCATTGTGTTGGGTTTGAAGGGGTGGATTTAGTCCCACATTGCTTAGAGATATAGCCTGTGTAGTGTTTTTAAAGCTTGGGCAGCCCTCACCTTTCATGCCGGTTTTTTAAGGATGAGTTAGGCCCAATATAAAAACATGAGAGTTTGTAATATGAAAATATGAATTTATATAAAGCTTGGGCAGCCCTCACCTTACATGCCAGTTTTTTAAGGATGAGTTAGGCCCAATATAAAAACATGAGTTTGTAATATGAAAATATGAATTTATATATTGTATAAATCCAGAAGTTATGCATGATGGTGATTGGACCAATGAAGTTTTGTTATGAGACATAATTGTATTCTCTCATGTTATACTTTTTGCAATATTGTGTATATATTTGACGGTGATATATTTTGTTAACATTTTCTAATATGTTTATTTTTTGTGTGGCTAAATAAATCTATGTGCACATGGCTATAGTTAGTTAATTTGGTATATTTGCTTCTTTGATGTCATCAAGGTACTCCTCACGACTCCCACCACTCCGACAGACCGGATGAAAGCCATTGTTGATGCTGCAGAAGGATTTGTGTATCTTGTAAGAGCTTTTGTCAATCATGCTATCTTCTTTTTTGCCGTCTTTTTATCTGTATAATTTCTTTTTCACTATTTCCAAAACAAATAAAAATTGGTATATGTTTATCTGTGTTTCTCTTCTTTTTAGCAGTTTATTAGTTTAATTGTGTTGTGTGTAAGATGAGCTGTTCACCCACTGACTGCCATCCTGCTCTAGGAAACATATTTTCTCCTGCTACTAGGCTGATGAAATCTGAATAATTTTGAGCTTCTCTATTCATTCTAGAGCATTAAACACACTCTAAGATATGGTTGTCTCATTTCTATTGGTGCCATCATCAAAGCAAAAATGCTAATGGTTTTCAGTTATGCATCTTTATTCATTCTAGAGCATTAAACACACTCCAAGAATTCTAGACTTGTTATGGTTGTCTCATTTCTACCGGTGCCATCATCAAAGCAAAAATACTAATGGTTTTTAGTTATGCATCTTTATTTTATGAATTTTCTCTTGAACATTTGCACACTAAGGAGACAACTGTCTTTTGCTCTGAATTAATACATTTTCCTCTGGTAATATCGATTTTTATTTTATTTTTATGATTTCACAATTTTACATGATTTCCTGCAATCAAGATATGAATATCTCAGCAAAAGCTGTGAGGACTATTTATTTCTTCTTAAACAATGAAGATTGCTTTTTGTAGCATTTACTAGGCTGGAATTGGACAAAATTTTATGTGGTAGCCAGCCGTGGAAATGAACAGACATTTTTACATTCTTTTGTGAAATGGTCATACTTTGGTGTCGTCTAAACAGTTTAGGTTTCTTTAAATAATCCTTCATAAAGTTGTTCAACTTCGGTTATTTTACTGGATGTTGAAGTCTTCAAATATTTACTTTAAATTTTTTAGGCTAGACAAAGAGATTTATTTTCAAACAAATGTTTTAGCTCACTTGTCCAATAGGGCTAGGAAGTTGACAGTGATAATAAGTCGCTTAGAGTTGAGAAATGGAATACACTGAAAAACAAAAATATCTTGCATAACTATCTCAGATCAATGTGCACCGGCGGTAATTGTTGTTACCCATTTGTTGATTTAAATTATAGGTGAGCTCTGTTGGGGTCACTGGAGCCCGAACGTCAGTTAGTGGTAAAGTTCAGGCCCTTCTGCAGGAAATCAAAGAGGTTTGTCTCTGTTCATTCTAAAAATGAATTTGGATTGACAGCTGCCAAAATATGATGCAGTTGCTGCAGTCATGAGATTGAAGTCATTAGATTTCAATGGCTCAATTTCTGAATTTATATTTTAAGTCCAATTTGCTAAGTTAAAATACTTTTGATCTTAAATCCAACGGATCTGAATCTTATGACAGTAGATTGCAGGGGACGCAAATCCAGTTCAAATTTGTTTCCCCTTCTTTTTCAACACCTCCTCATTCTTTATTGTTTCAAGAGCTGAAAACTGATCAACTAAGATTGATACAGTAGTATACCATAGAACTTGGTGAATCTTGATATTCATGCTCTTTATTGACTTTTTTATGTTTTGTTTTATAAATGAAGGCAACAACTAAGCCTGTGGCAGTTGGTTTTGGGATATCAACACCTGAGCATGTGAAGCAGGCAAGTACTTTGTCCATATTACTTTAGTATGTTTCTACTTAAATTTGGTTAAATAATTAATCGAATCAATCAAATAATTTGTTACAGATAGTGGGATGGGGAGCTGATGGCGTGATTGTTGGCAGTGCTATGGTGAGGTTGCTTGGTGAAGCCAAATCTCCTCAAGAGGGACTGAAAGAACTGGAAAAATTCACCCGCTCCTTAAAATCAGCACTTGATTGAAATTATGTCTGGATCAGCACAAACTTCTCGCAGTTTTTTTTTTTTTAATTGCGTCTGGATTTGAATAGTTCAATTTTTTTTATAACAATTTTGAATAATATGGTCAAGTTTTTGTACATTTTCAATTATGCCTATAGATATTTTAGTTACTGAGCTAAGAGTGTTTTATGTTAGATGTATCTCCTTTCTCTGCTGAGCTGTGCCAACTGGTTCCCATAATCATTTGGTATACAGAAGTTTTGAGATTGACTAGTTGAACACTCTGATTGGATCCATCTACACCAGTATCTTTGATAAATTTGGGCGAGAGCATTTCTACGAAAATTGTGTTGTCTACAACTTACATTGAAAGGACAAAGATATTGTAATGCTTTGCGACAAACTCGAGAGAAATTATATTTTCACGCAAGTTTTATTACAGAATTGATTTATGCATTTACAAAATCACTATTTTTTTTCCTTAAAGCCTTTCACATGTACTAATTGTTAAAAACTGTACTACACGAGTTTAAAACGTTCGTGGACGTCCAAAAACTTCCTATAGCATTTTGATTAGAGGTTTTCTTTCGTTTAACACAATTCAATTTTCATATATTGTCTAGTCTCTGTCTCATTTGACTCTCAAAGCACCAAGTTTGTTAGTCTAAGAATGGGTTAGGATTTAAAGAACCGGTCCAAACAAAATTTAAGAACGGGTTTTTTAGAGGGAAGAACGGATTAAAGTTGGGTATAACTCGTCGCAAAATGTTCGTTGCTCACTTTTCATCCCTAGTTGTTAGCTCTTACGTCAGCGATGAGGTTTTATAAACAATATTCAGTGTGAAATTTATGTTAGTTTAAAGAAAAATAGAAGTATTTGTAAGAGATCATGACAACATTTAGTTAGAGAAACACTCAATTTGAATACTGATCACCTTATGATTTAGAATCTAAAGAACGAGCTGACAAAAACTTAGTGTTGAGTTAGTGACAAATATAACCTACTCCAAGTTCCAACCCCTGCTCACCCCTAATCTATATATTGTCTATTACTATAGAGTAGGGGTAACAAAATGGGCAACCATCAACACTATTGCAATTGCAATATCTTCCCCTGTTGTGTGCTCATTGAATGCAACTTCAATCTGTTCGAAGTTGTTTCTAAACATAACAACTACTGCAAGAGGAGGTTGAGAATCTCAATACTTTACAAAAAATATAAATGGAACAACATTCAAGAAGGCAGGGATCACCATATTCGCCTCACAATTGCCACATCACCGCAATTTGAATTTGCTCAAGTACATTAAGCTTGACCTAAATCTGCAGTCACCTTATGCACTTACATGTTTAACAATTAGCATTCATCTCTGCGGTATATATGATGAGAGGTTGGCTATTCTGCACGATTTCTTTTGTTGCCGCCCGAAGTTAATTAAATCGAAATATTCAACAACTGTTTCAAATAAGTATCTTGAACTTGATCTTAAGAATCATTCATCTAACCATCACTTCCATCCTTGACAAGCACGACGGAGCTTGTGTCTCTCTGGTGTTGTATGACTTGCAACTAAGGCATTTGTGAGCCACAACATGAAATCTTACTTCAGATGTTTCTCCGCAGTCGTTACATAGAATCCAAACCTTTTAACATATAACAAACAATTTAAGGGTTTTGGAATCCAACTGTTTCTGCAGCAACACGCAAATATTAATTTCATATTTCATATACCATTTTGTTTCGATACATTTCAGGCATAGGTATTGATGCAACCTGAAATTTTATGGTGCAAATAGATTAAAGGTTATGCTCATCCGACTAATGAATCAACTAACAACTTAGGAATGATATTATTGTAAACCACGATAACTAGGTTTTGACTAGATTGTGACACAAATAGAGAGTTACCTCCTCATCCATTTTCTCCCACACACGCGACATGTCACAGAATGATTTCGAGCAAACAGGGCATGAATATCTGCAAAATATAAAGACAATTTTTAACGCATGTACAGCCATTGAAGACCCTTTAGTTGTGTATAACACTAACTGGAGATGTTGTTGCATTTCTCTCACACAACCCAAATGTATGGTATGACCACACGGCAATACAGTGATGTCTTTAGTGGTATCGAAAAGAAACTGCACAGATGAAAATATTAGATGAGATCAACTGATTTGTACAGTCTGAAAAAGAAATCTACATAGAGGTCTGCTGGCTATTACCCTGCAAATATTACCTCAAAGCAAACTGGGCAGTTTTGATGCATTGCTTTTTCAATACAACGGTGTGAATCCTTCATCAACGTTGAATACTGAATTGACACAGTTAAAAGATTTTGTTTCTTTTGGGAAGCAATGTTCAATAAAAAAACTTACCACATTGGTTACAGTGGAAAAAGTTCTCTTCACCTCCAGTTCTGTTATTATTGTAAGACATAGGCTGTCAAAATATAAATTATAAAGTGCATTTATGATTGCTAAAATGTAAGAATTAACATTAAAGAAATGTGAAAATTTCGGACCTGCATATGCCACATTCATCACAATGATATTGATTTTTTGATACCTGGAAATACAAATAATTTTTCAGTTATCCAAAACATAGAGAGAAAGACAAAAAGATGTTGGGGATAAAGTGAGAGACAAAAGAAGCTAACATCGTCATCAAAGAACTTGCATTTGGAGCAGAAGTATTTACCCATGCAAACACCACATTGAATGCAAACCTGTTGAACCTCCATAAGAAGTAAAAAATACCATTATTACTAGAATTTTAATTAGGCCATGTATTTCACTTGCATCTTGCTCAGTGCTACACAAGGAACAGAACAGATGACCTTTGTAGTATTGTTTATGTATGTTCAGCTCTTATCTTAAAAGAAATTACATTGCATAGAATCAAATAGTGGAATTGATTCAAAGTAATAACTTGTAAGCAAAACCATGAGTTATGAAAATAGTTTATACGGAAATAACTTAATCTTAGTGTTTATGCCAAAAGAATTTAATGTTGTTGATAGGTACACAGTACATACAACTTGAATCGAATTCTGTGAAAACGACGTCTTGCGGGAATCAATTACATTATGGTGTGGTAAAAGGAAAGAATAATATTTAGAAAGTTAGAAGTAGTTATTAAGGAACCTTAGATTGCAACATGGTGCTATGATCTTGCATCTCCTTTTATAATGGGAGCACCTTCAATTAATAACACGAACTTATAAGAAATAAATGAATTACTAGATTGTTATTGTTATGAAAGAAAAGAGAAAGAGAAATGCCTGTAACGTGGACGTGGTGGTTATTATGAGGTTCCATTTATTTTGGTCTTGATATCACGGGTGGGAAGGTTTTATATATGAGTAGAAGAACAGCAAAACAATGGGACTTTTTTGGTCCCTATAAAATTTTCAATCACTACTTTTGGTCCCTCTTTTAATGTAAACTTATATGTAGAATTCATATTTTTGAATAAAATTTTGCATAAAAATTCATAATATTACAAGAATCTCTTCCAAAAAATATTAGAATTTTTTAACAAAACATGAATTTAATTTGTGTTTTGTTAAAAAATTCTAACTTTTTTTTTGAATTTTTTATACAATATTTTACACATTTTTGGACAATTTCATTAAAAAATACAAATGTTAACTTAAAAATAAGAACCAAAAGTAGTTATTGAAAATTTTATAGGGACTAAAAGTTGAAGGAAAATTTTAAAGGGACTAAAACGAAAAGTTGGTATATTTATAGGGACCAAAAACATATTTAACCCAAACTAATTAAGGAAACAAAAAACAAGGACTTCAAAATATCTTTGGTCATGAACGTGTAATAGATAATCACAATAATCCTTCAAAATAGTATTTTACGTTAAAATATTTTGTTAATATTGTTATATTAATCCTTCAATATTATTTATTGTCATGTAAGTCCTTATACATATTTACATACTGTCACTTCAGTTCTTATATAAAAATAAGGGGAAATTACACCCACTTCCCCCGAAGTTTTCTTAAAAACCACTAACACCCCTCTAGTTTTCAACTAGACACTAACCTCCCTCAAATTTTATTCAGATTGACAAACATCTCCCTTTTAATTAACATTGTTACATCACCGTTAGTTATCTGTTGCTTAACCCTTTTCACTTTCATTCACCTTCCTACACTCTATGTCATTCTCTTCCACCGTGGTCGCTGTTATGATTTTCTACTCTCATCATGAATCATCCTTCATTACATTAAATGCTTAAAAATGATACAAAACTATTATCCAAGAATATTATTAATTTAATTATAAAAATAAGCAAAAAGAAGTGTTCCTGATTCTTGTCCTTGGGCTGTGATATATCGGCTTTTTTTTAACTGTAGCACTGTATTAAAAATTAATTACCAAACTACCACCCTTTTGAGATAATTGACACTGCTACGATTTATTTATTTTTGACTTGACATCATTTTCTCTAAATTGAAGGACACGTGTGTTTGCTTTGGGAATGGAATATCACAAACTTTGTTTTTTCTTTAATATTATTTTTTCTTTATTCTATTTTGTTTTTTCTTTTTACGTAGAACAATGTTCTATTTTTTTTTTTAATAAACAATGTTCTATTTTATTGATTTGTTTCATATTAAAAATATAAATAAAGTTTCTATTTTATTTAATTTAGGGTTAAATATGTTATTGATTGCTATAAAATTGTGAACTTTTAAGTTTAATCCTTATTTAATTTTAATACTCCCTCCGGTTCTATTTATAAGAAACGTTTGAGTCAACAAAAGTGAATGTATTTGATCCAATTTTTTAAACAGATGCATTAACTTTTGTTGACTCAAATTTCAGACTCTGGCAACTTACAAGAGGGGATGGAATTCCTTACGAAAGAAATGGCAATACGATGCATAAAAGAATACCATATGAACAAGGCCCCAGACTTTGTGTTGAACACTCTGATACCACTAGATGGATTGTCCGTTGTGCATCGTCAATGGTTTCACAAGATCACCGACAACTATCCTCAACTTTCATTTGCCAGAGCATCCTACAAATGGTAAAGCAGGATCCTACAATCTCAGTTTCAGTACTCATTGCACACATACGATCGAAGTACACATATACTACTACTTACAGGAAAGCATGGATTGCAAAACAGAAGACTATAGAGATGATATACGGGAACTGGGAGGATTCATACAAGGAACTTCCAAGGGGACTCCTTGCTTTCCAAACTTATCTTCCAAGAACTATTACAGATATTGAAACCGTGCCTTTTATTAAGGATGGATATGTTGTTCTGGGGAAGGCAACCTTCAAACGTCTCTTTTGGAGTTTCAAACCATGCATCGAAGGATTTGCTTACTATAAGCCAATTGTTTCAGTTGATGGAACATGGTTGTATGGTAAGTATTGTGGGACGTTACTAATTGCAATGGCTCGGGATGGGAGGAACAATACCATTCCAGTAGCATACGCCATTGTTGAGGGTGAGACATTTGATGCATGGTTTTTCTTCCTCCAGCGCTTGCGATTGTTTGTCACACCCCAACCCGATCTGTGCTTGATTTTAGATAGACACGAGTCAATCGAAAGTGTTGTTAGGCGTCTAAACAATAATTGGCACCATGTCTTCTGCATTCGACACATAACGCAAAACTTCACGAGGACTTTCAAAAATACAGAGATGGAAAAAAAAAGTAACCAATATGGGTTAGTATTTTTCTTATATACAGTCGCGCATATATAAATTATTTTATGAAGTCATAAACAATGTTAATTTTTGTGCTTTCAGGATACTCAATGACTTAGCCAAGCATCACACAGTACAAGAATCAAATAAGGGATGGTCTGGTGATGTTGTGAAGTGGGTCGATGATATTCCAAAGAAACAATGACTACAAGCATATGATGAAGGGAGACGTTGGGGGCACATGACAACTAACATTTCCGAGTGCGTGAACAATGTACTAAAAGGGGTGCGTAATCTTCTAATCAGTCCAATTGTTCAGGCAACCTATTACAGGTCTACTGAACCTTTCGTAAAGAGAGGGAGTGAGGCCCAAGCAATGATGGCATCTTGTAAAATTTACTCAGATAAAGTCATGGATAATCTTGCCAAAGAACGAACAATATCAAACACTCATCAAGTCTATATTCACAATCGTGGACAAAGTATTTTTAGTGTTCAGGAGTTGGTTCGTCCACCAAGCGGCCGACCAACATGCACATTCATGGTAGACCTCGACAAAAAATGGAACTGAACTGTGCCACAATCCAATCATGCAGAGGGATCCAAAAGGTCGTCCACAGTCTGCTCGAATTCATACTGAAATGGATCAAAGGGAAAGTAGTAGACACCCAAAGAGATGTCGTATATGCCGGAATGAGGGACACAGCAAGAAAAAATGTCCTAACAATACTAATGTTTCTGAAAGAAATTGATTTGTTGTTATATATCAATTTCGTCGTTTGATATGTAGTGTATTGGAAGGTCAAATTAATGTAATCTATAATATATTTTATGTGTCAAATTTTATTTTACATTTTTCTTTAATATCATTAATTAAATAATTAATTTTTTAATTAAATTTAAACAAACCAATTTGTGCCAAAATAAAATTTCTAAACAAACCAATAAGAAAGAACATTGTTCTACGGAAAAAGAAAAACAATACTAGAATAAAGAAAAAAATAATATTAAGAAAAAATAATGAAGTTTGCGATGTTCCACTCCCAAAGCAAACACACGTGTCCTTTAATTTGAGGAAAATGATGTCAAGTCAAAAAAAAAATAGTAGCAGTGTCAATTATCTCAAAAGGGTGGTAGTTTGGTGCATAGTTTTAAAACTCGGCTCGGACCGGCCGGTCGGACCGGTAACCGGTGGGTAGGCCGGTTCGAGCCAACATTTGGATCGGCCATGCAATTGACTCGGCCGGAACCGGTCAAAACCGGTGACTCGGCCGAGTTTGTGGTCTGACCGGTTCTCTTTTTTTTTTTTTTTTTTTTTAAGCATTTACCAAAACGACGTCGTTTTGGTTTTTTAAATAAAAATAAATAAAAAAATCTGATTGAATTGAATTAGAAAGGTCAGAACTCAGAAAGAAAGAAATCTGTTTTCACGTACAAGAGAAGGAGAAGCGAAGTTGGTCCGACGTCACCTCTCGCCTCCCTCCATTCTCCACGCCCACGCCGCCGTTGCCGTCGCCGTCGCCGTCCCACGCTGCCGTCGCCGTCGATTGTCTCAGGTAGGTGAAAACTGAAAACCCTTTTTTTCAAATTGTTCTTCTTTGCTTCTTTTTAGTTATTACTAATTAACAAAACAGTGATCACATCTCTTCAAACATACTTCGATTCCATAATTTAACCTAAAGTATACAAGCGAAATTTGTTATGTGTTGAAGGTTCTTTAGGACTTTTGTGCTTCTATAAAACAATTGTGTGAACAAAATTCCCCATATGGTCTTTGCTACTTGACCGAATTCCAACGCGAGTAAACCTTGCAATTCGTAATTTGTTGCAGCTTGATTCTTCGAAAAATTGTGTGATGTAGAAGAGGAATCCGGGAAACATCTTTTTCTACATTGTGAGGTTGTGTCAAAGATTTGGCTTGTGTCAAAGATTTTTGAAAAGATATGTTGGTGCTGTTTCTGTTTCTTCTAGTATTCCCAACAAGTTTACTCCTCGTACTCGTTTTGTTTCCTCCAATTTTGTATTCAATATGAAATTCTTACTAACAATTGATATAGCAATACATAAAACGAAGGCAAGGGAGTATCCTATAACAATTGATTTAGCAATACATAAAATTATATCCCTAATTTTATCTTTTTTATTTGGCTTTGTGTCATTCATAAATGTAAATGTCTCTGATTTTCTCACTGTCTCTTTATGTATATGTATTTGTGATTAGCTATGTCCTCTTCTGAAGCATCAACACAGCCATCATCACAAGCTTCGACTCAAGATTCTCAAACTCAAAGGAATATTAGGGCGAAAACCGATATAGCTTGGGGCCATGCTAAAGTTGTCCTAGACAATGGAAAAGAAAAACCACAATGTATCTATTGTAACAAAGTTATGAAGGGAGGTGGAATTAATAGATTAAAGTTACA
>Ga0315915_1006651_pt1 | contig 14058 bp, 4 predicted proteins | sample MpolbnodulesMG_FD_207738 | JGI IMG/M metagenome (GOLD analysis project Ga0315915, IMG submission 207738) | Medicago polymorpha root nodule microbial communities from Los Angeles, California, United States - branched nodules | ecosystem: Host-associated > Plants > Roots > Nodule | place: USA... | reverse complement strand
GTACTGTACTGATCTGCTCGAGTATTTTCTTTTCCTCTTGCAGATTCATCCTGTGGTATCACGTCTTTGTGCATCAATTCAGGGCACAAGCCCTGAAAGACTAGCTGATTGTTTAGGGCTTGACACATCAAAGGTAAAACTTCTTGGTTTGTCTCAGCATTCAGAGGCAGCTAATTTATTTTAATTATTTTTGATATCAACTGTTCTTTTGCATTGGCGTTTGCAGTTTCAACATAAATCAAGTGAAGCAAGTGATGATCCTACAAGCTCACTTTTATTTGCTGGTGATGATGAGGAGAGGTACATCTTGTTTCCAAAATTTCAGTTAATTGTTATGATGTTAATTTTACATGAGGCTGCTTTCTTTTTGTTGACATGTTACTACTTAGCTATTTTTTGTGGACGTTCAAAGTTATAGTAGTTATAAATTCTGTTTTGAAGTTTTTGAGCTTCTTTATCTATCTGTATTTCCAGATTCATTTTGAATACAGGTTTCTCTAGCTGTAAATAATTAACGGATTGGATGATATAAAATTAAATGCAGGTATCGGGGATGTGAGCCGTTGGTCTTGTCATGCCCCAGCTGCTCTAGTGTATTTGACTGCCCTCCTGTGTTTAAATCTATTTGTATGTTGGGAAATGAAAAGCCAACCAGCTCAGGCGCGGAGGAATCTGACTACAATTTCTGGCGCAAGCTGTGCTGTCCCAAATGCTTTGAAAATGGTGTTGGTAGAATTTCTCCTGCAATGATAGCCAATCAGGTATTATTAATTTAAGGATAAGGCTTCTCTAAAAATGTGTTCAGCTGCCATTTCAGCCATATGAAGGTTTTTACGCTGATATCAGATCATGCATCTTAGCAGATTATCACGCTGGCATTTAATAACATGATTGTTTTGATTTAGCATAGAATAGTATTAGTGATTATCTGCTTATTGCTTCATGTCAGGTCAAACGGCAAGCAGAGAAGTTTGTTTTAATGTATTATAGAGGTTTACTAATTGTAAGTCACCTCTCTAAAGCATATTGTGAATATTAAAAGCCTGCAAAATTAGATGTTGCTGTGCTTATCTGTTTTTGTACCCAGTGCGACGATGAAACGTGTAAGCATACAACTCGAAGTGTCAGCTTTCGTTTGGTTGGTGATTCTGAGCGAGGAACTGTTTGTCCAAATTATCCTCGCTGCAACGGGCATCTTAATAGAAAGGTTTCCCTCCACAAACCTGTTAAATATGAACAGCTTTTTCATTTATACGATCTATAATAGTTAGGTTTTAATGCTTTGGTTTTTTGAATTAACTAACGAAATATTTGTGATTTTTCAGTACACTGAAGCGGACTTGTACAAGCAGCTCTCATATTTTTGTCATGTGTTTGATACTGTTTGTTATATAGAAAAGGTATGTCACTGGGGTGCTAGGACATGCTTAATGGAGATAATATTTTAAAAAACCTGTAAATTCACAAATTTTTTGCTAATCATGTTATCAAAGTTAAATAAATGAATTACAATCAACTGATTATTCAGCTTGATTAATCACTAATTATATTTGCTGCTGCTTGTTTTTATTACTCCAGATGGAGGCAAAGTCTAGGATACCGATAGAGAAGGAGTTGATCAAAATCAGGCCAATAGTTGATCTTGCTGCATCAACAATACAAAGGATCAGGGACCGCTGTGCCTTTGGGTGGGTGAAGCTGCAGGATCTAGTTGTTGCAATTTAATTTGCAGGTTTGATGCCAAATTCAGTTTGTCCAGCTGCTCATATGTGAATCCACACCAGCAAGGGGGTTGTAGCTTGCAAGAGAAGTTATGGTCTTATTATAAAGAATGTGAAGTGTTACAGCCACATCCTTGGTTCATTAGAGCAGAAATGGCTTTTGTTCTCGATTGTGTAATTATCTATAGAACAATACAAATATTTGTAAATATGTTTTATCCAAACCATGTCAAAGTAGTTGATATAAGTTTTTCATCCTCACTTTCGGTCCCTCATTTAAAGTAAATTCATGTAGAATTCATATTTTTGAATAAAAAATTTCATAAAAATTTATAATATAATAATTTCCCAAAAAAATTATTATTTTGTTAACAAAACATGAATTTAATATAAATTTATATATTTTTGGTGGTTAAAAATTTATATTTTGTTAAAAAAAATTAATTTTTTTCGGAGATCTTTACAATATTTTACACATTTCTGCATAATTTCATTTAAAAAAAAAAAATACAAAAATTGATTTAAAAATAGGGATAAAAAGTAGTGATTGAAAATTTTATAGGAACTTAAAGTTAAATGAAAACTTTAGAGGGATTAAACAAAAAATTAGTATATTTATAAGGAACAAAAGCATATTTAACCCTTTAATTTAAAAACTTGATTTCTAATAGAGACAACATCTCTTTGTGCCGGCAGGTCTGCACAAGAGTTGTGTTGTCTTCTCAATTGTAGTGTGTTGATGATCAAAACTCCCAATCTTCTTCATATAGGACCTTCTCCACTATGGCATGAAGTTCTATGAAATAATGTTCATTGGTTGCTTAATATGAGGGGAGATAGTACTACAACCAAGGTTTTGCAACTCGAGAGTTTACCTCAATTCGTTTTGTCTAGGTAAGCTCGACTCAAGAATTCGTAGGAGTTTACCTAAAATTAAAATTAATATAATTTTTTTTATATGCATGATATATATATAAGCTAATATAATATTGTAAATAGGTCAATAGTGCAAAATATGACTTAATTACAAAGGCAAAATATACCAAACTACCATAATAAAACGTTATGCTCAACTTAACATCAAAATACAAAATTAACGCACAAAATCATAAGTTTCTTAAGTCTCTAAGACCATCCACAACCGAGCACTCCAAATTGGATGCTTAAATGGGTCCCTTACGTCGACATCACTCATTTTACGGCAATACTTAATAAGCATCAGTTTTCTCCAACGCAACACCTTAAAAGAAATTATTAAATAAGCCCCACTAATAATTTTATATCATTAGACCATTCACAATGGTGGGTGCTTAACCTACTTAGCACCATATTAAATAGGCACCCCCATTGTGGAGTAAAATATATGGGTGCCTATGGAGAAGGGTGGCTATGGAAGCACCCTCTCTCTCTTCATTTTTCGCGGGTCATATTTAATAAATCTTAATAAATTAAATAAATTTTGTTGAAATGTAATGATATAGAATTATTTGTGGAACCTATTTAATAATTTCTTTTGAGGTGTTGGGTTGGAGAAAATTGGTGCTTATTAAGTATTACCGTAAAATTAATGATAGGGACCCATATGACCCCTTTAAGCACCCAATTTTGGGTGCTCTGTTGCGGATGATCTTACATTTCAACAAAATTTATTTATTTTATTAAGATTTATTAAATGGTACCCACAAAAAATGAAGAGAGAGAGGGTGCTTCTATAACCCCCATTCTTCATAGCCACCCATATATTATACTCCACAATGAGGGTGCCTATTTAATATGGTACTAAATAAGTGAAGCACCTACCATTGTAGATGGTCTAAGCCATCCAAAAAATGAAGTTTATAAAGTTGTTAATAAAACTATCCAAAAAATAAACAAGTTAATGAGAAGAAGATTAGTGTTTCAGTTTGGAGAACGTTGATGAAGGAGAAGAGAAGAGAAACATTGTGTTGTGCGTTTTTGAGAAGAAGAAAAGAAGTGTCGCGCGTTCATAACACCGTGATATTGGGCTAGACTTTAAAAATGAATTGGATTTTAATTGAAAACCTGCAAAAAAAACTATTTTTTATAAGGTAAACTCGCAAACTCGGACGAGTTTACCTGATTTTAAGTCGTGTTAACTCGGTCAAATTCGGCCAACTTTCCGATTTTTATCAAAAACGAGTTTACCTCCGAGTTTACACAATTTTGACACCTATGAACGTAAACTCGAACGAGTTTACATTTTAACATCCGATTTGCAAAACCTTGACTCCAACAACTTGGAGTTGGGTTTTGAAGCTTCTAGTTTCAGAAAATGTCAAACACTTTGCTTGGCTTGCTCTACACTACTCAATGCCTACTCTATTCTTCCTCCTACATAGAGAGTTATTTTTTTTTTCTTCTATTGGGTGCGCCAGCCCATGCAATAGTGCAACGCATAGGCGACACTCGAGAAGCCCAGTAGCAAGCTACTTATGTGACTTCTCCCCCTCAAAAAAGTAATTTAATATCGTGTGATCCATTGGGTCACATATTAGATATTAAACTGATAAGAATAGACACTACACTTATATACAGAGTTGTTTCTAACTCTTATGTTTACAAAAAGAGATGTGTTATTTATATATCTGATTTATCGACATTGTATAAAGTACAGGTCGAATGAATATGTGCACAATTTGAAGAAGGATAAAAAATTAATTTAAAAAAAAAACTGTATTCATATAAGGTGTCAGTTGTCGACATTTGTGCAGACAAAAACAAAAAATTATTATTTCGAAAAGATGCACAACTCATGAAAAATATTCCATCCACATATTCTGGGACTGCGTCTTTGCAAAAGAGCTATGGTTTTTATCCTAGAAAATTGGGAAGTATGCCTAGTTTATTTTATAAAATGGAGGTTGTTATGTCAAATTACAAATGAATATGGTGGTCAAAATAAAATATTGGCAACATCCTACAGCAAAAAGTTAACACAACCCGAAGAAGGATGAAAAAGCAGATGAGTATCCGTAGGTAAAGAGAGAGTGCGACCCAAAAGTTAATCCTCGATTTGAATTGTCTGTCTATAAATATGACTATAAATGTGAGCAAGTTGAACATGCCACTTGTTCATCATCAGACTCGTATTGGTCTAGTTTTTTTTGGTAGAATCGTATTGTTCTAGTTTTTTTTTTTGGTATTGGTCGGAGTTTGAACCTCGAACCTTGCATATATTATACATTGTCCCTACCAATTGAGTTAGTTTGATATAAAAAAGAATTGATTTGTGAAAATAAGCAAACAATATTTTTTTTTTGAATTGAATGTTTTCACGTGCTCATCCATTCATAATTATAAGTCTTTTTTGGAGAATTTTGTTTTTTTTCCTTCTTATAAGATCCCTTAGGTATTTAAAACTACTTTAAATTATTTAGTTGTCAACATACCCCTAATTATTTTATACTTTTTCTTCGACCAACAATAATTATTATGTTAAAAACACAAATTAACCGACTCTTTTAAATGTCCTTCAAAAAAATAAACAGACTCTTTTAAATGATAAAGTTATAAAAACAATAGTAATTACAAATAAATTTAATACTATTATCAACTTTCTTAATTCCCGTGATTTTGGCTAAAATCATTGGGTCTTTATGTGGATGATCTGCTAATCATAGATAGCAACGAAGCTTACATAAGTGGGTTTGAAAATGATGCGAATAAGGAATTTGAAATGATCGACCTAAGTCACATTTCATATTTCCTTGGCATAGAGTTTTAAATAAATAGTATAGAGTGCATCAAAAGAGATAAACTAGTGAAATTCTCAAGAGATTTGAGATGCAGCACTGAAACCCTGTTGCAACTCCTACTGAGCCAAGACTACAATTATCAAAGAATACATAAGAGAAAGAAGTGGATCCAACTAAATACAGAAGACTCATTGGATCATCGATATACCTTTGCAACACAAGGTGATATTTGGCTTACAATGTTGGTATTATTATTAGGTTCATAGATGACAGGAACAATTGATAGTAGTATCCTGTTTCCAGCAATTGATAAAGGAGTAAGCTGCAAATTTCTTGGATAAACCGATTCAAATTGGTGAGGTGACATAGATGACAGGAAATCTGCTGCATGATACATCTTTCTAGTCGGAGGAGCTCAATTTCTTGGTAGGAAGGAACCAGTAGTGGCACTCTCATCATGAGAAGCAGAATATATAGATGCATCGTTTAGTGCTTGTCAAGCTAATTGGTTGATGAATTCGATAGAAGAACTCGGTAATGAGAAGTTAGATACAAGGATAATAAGAATTGACAACATGTCTGCCATTAATCTAGCAAAAAATTCCATTGCACATAGAGAGGAGGTTTCATTACTTGAGAGAGCAAGTTAGCAAATAAACGCTAAGACTAGAGCATTGTAGAAGTGAAGATCAAGTGGCAGATTTGTTGACCAAAGGAGTTGCAATTGAAGTGTTTAAGAAACTGAGAGATTTAATGGGAATTGAATCATTGACTGACATGAATTAAGGTGGTATGTTCAGAAATGATTAATTCAAGTTAGTTAGAGTTGATGACTTGATGTGCAAGTAACTGTAGTTAGTTTCAAAGTTCAATTTTTATGGTTAGTTAGTTAGCTGCAACCCTTTCGGTTGAGATCCAATTGTGTGTGACTTAGGGTTTGTGCATTTGTATAAATTTATAAATACCTAATGATGATCAATAATAACTATATACCTTATTCAAGTGAAATACTCTCTATTCTTTTCTTTCAACCCTATCATCTCTCTCTTTCAAAATCTCAACACACTTTGTGTGCGCACAATCAAGAATTATGCTGTTCTAACAGACATATATGTTAATCAAGTTTAAAATTCTTAACAGACATATATTCTGTAACATATGCGGAAAACCGTTGGCATCTCCTACATCTACTGTGACATGTTAGTTCTATAATCAGTATTACATGTAACCTAATAAAAAAGTTGGAAAGCAGGCCGTTTCCTTAGGGGCCAAGATAATTTACCGCGCATAATTCTTGAAAGAATAATGATTACTCCAACATGTATATACTCGACTGTATGAAATTCTATTGTAATTCTTTTAGCTCCAATCACAAAGAGCAATGCCATTTTTATTTCCCTACTTATTGCAGCTCCCCAACAGGTGCCTCGTTGAGCCACAAGTGATGAATGAAGTCATACAATTTTGCACTGACACTAACCTGGCCAAAGTTTGAAGTAAAAATATGAAAAACATTGTTTAAAATGAAAATTACAGAATAATTTAAAGCTACAGACCTTGTATGGAGTTGGATTAAGTCTCCTCATGTGGTCAGGTCGCATTTGTTCAAGTTGCTTGATGCATCTCTCTCTTATGTCTTTCAAAGGTGGTAAGGTTTCACTCTTTTTACCTTCAATAAAGAAAAAACATGTTATAAAAGAAAAACAATTTTTTTACTGTCAGCTACACTTACCAAGTACATCAGAATTACTGATAAATGTATGTAAAGTTACAATAAGCTTCTGTTTATCTATATGTCAATTAAGTCCTAGTTTTTACATGAACTCCCTGTTATGATTCAAAATAGCACATGAGAAAATACACTTGGCATAACATAATTGGTTGAGGGAAATGGACACTTGGCTAGCGATCCTAAAATCAAGGAACCTTGGGTTGTGCATAAATAGTGAAATGAGGATCAGTAGTGGGTATGAAGAAAATTGATAAAGTTTCACCTCTCTCTCCATTTGGACTCTCTTGTAGAGTAATGGTTAAGTCTTAGACTTAATCTTCTTCTATCTCTATTTTATGTACTAAGAACACAATTTTAATTGGGTTCTAATCTATCACTTTTATCTTTGATTGAATAGTTAATCTCCAATTATCCATTTATTATGCTATCAATTGTGCAAATCATTACACTCCTATCACAGTAACATCTTAGAAGCTCCTCAACATGCTGTGGCACTACATATGCTCTTTTAGATTCTTGAAAGGGATGGCGACACAATATTCTTTGTCCTACCTACAGTAATAAAACAAAGTCGAATATGTGCAACATTTATAAGGATTTGATTTCAGAAAAATACATTTTACAATAATTGATTAAAACAGTAATGGTTAAATTTAAATTTTTTAAAAATAGTTGTAGTTAATAGATATAATTGTCGCTTATCCTTTTAAAGTCACTCTTAGTTTAGAGATAAATCCTGTGATTAAATTACGCAGACGTGACTGGTAATCTTAACTAGCCAGCATAATGGCAAATTGACGTAGATTAAGCATGTGTGTGGTGGTGCATCACATTGGACGCAGCCTTGATTTTGGCGATGCTACTACATAGTAGCTTTCCCGTTGTATGCAAAAAAAAATACAGAAGTGACAATGCAGACGTGAGTTTAGAAGCACCAACACATAATCAAACGAGGTCAAAAACTACCTTTGGAGGGGGTTTGCTTTCTCTGGTCATTATGTCAGCCAAGGGGTTTGTTTCTTTCCCATACAATCTATAAATTTGCTTCTCAAAAGGAATAGAGACCTGCAAAACAGAAGAAAAAAAGGACAGAAAGATTATTGATTTATAATTAAATGCGAATAGACGATTCCATCCATTTGTGTTAGATGTGTTCAAACCTTTGAGACATCTTCAGAAAGTTTGATACAAGGATGATTATCTATCTCAACCAGCTTGAAAACAACACCTAAAGCTGCTTGAGCATAACATGTATAACTAGGTATGTTCCAATTCCGTAGGCATCAACCTCATGACCCTACAGGGAAAAATCCAATCCAATACAAAAAAAAGAAGTCGCATATTATGAGAAACTAGACGTAAATAACCAAGAAATAATTTTCTATAATTTTGAGTATAAGAACAAAGCTACAAGTTTCAGTATCCAAATAAAATTTACCTGTATATTTAAAGCATCTAATATTTCCTCAATAAGGTCATTACTAGCTGTGATACTCATCTTCCCAAAACCGGGCAATCCAAATTCCTCCTCAATGGAACGAAAGAACTTCCTCGACTCACAAGACAAATATGCAAGTTCACAGCGTCTAGTCTAATACCAACTGCTTTGTATCTGCATAGGTAAAGGCTTCTCAACATAAGAAACATTTGCATAAAAAAACAGGAATGCCACAGAGAGACTACTAAGGATACACGAATAAATAGACTTTTAGCAATAAGGAAGCAGCTCACAGAAGCAAGATGAGAAAGCGAAAGAGTTCAAATAGCTACGCAAACGATATAATCAAGTGACATTGGTAAACATGAAAAACATCTTGACATACCCTAGATCACTAAGAGCTAATGCAACAGCACAGAAGTTAGGAATTCCACTTCTCATGACCTGTCAACAGACGCAAATGTCATACATGCCAAAACTGATAAAAAAAAATTATTGGCCTCAACTCTCCAGTGAAGAATTAAGAAATATTAAAAGAATCTTCCAAAGAATTCTTCAATTAATGGCTTCTTGTATAAGTTGTAATTAACTTCTGCATCTCAATTTTTTTAAAAGTCATTTCATTTAATTTCACCATAAATATAGGACTTTGTATAAGTGAAGAACCATTAATTTATTTTAATTGAGAAGCTCCCATAAGCTAGAAGCTATTCGAAACTTGACTAAGCCACAACCATTGGACATTGCAGGTTATAGTCTTGCAAAGATTACGTGTTCATTTTAAGAAATATAAAGTATCTAATACAGTCTTTCTATAATCATTTTAGGATTATGTGCCCATTGCTTAGAACTTCACCCTTCTTTTGTTTTTAAAAGTTACGAGAACAATTCACTGTTTCTAGAATTCTAGCAAGTTCGTTCATAATCATCACATGAAGAAGAGAAAATAAATCAATAAAATAGGAAATTGAAAACCTCGATTAACATAAAACAACAAATCAAATTAGGTATCTGTACATCAATACAAATCAAATTACACTTGCCAGTGTGGCATCAATACAATGAATGTTTGCAGCCCAACTAATACTAATTTGACCTAACAACACACCAACCATCCGATTCTAAGAAATCTGACGGTTTATGATCTACAACTAGTTGCTGAAGCCTCTCTGCCAGTGAAGGAAAACCATGCTGAAATTCAGACTCACACAACTCTAAATTAGGAGGCAGAGTCGTTGAGGTTGAAGAAGACCAATGCAAAAAATCGAAGTGTGTCCGTGGAGATGGGAATGGCAATGACGACTCTTTAATATTTAACTCTTTCATCAACGAAACATTTTCATCATCACAGTCAAAAATGAAAGGGTGTTTTAATAGCATATCTGCACTCCATCTCTTCAAATGATCTCTAACAAAACACTTTTCAAGAAAATCTTTCCCTTCTTCTGATAATTCATTTGGAATCAACGGTATTTCTTCTCCCATTCCAATATGAGTCAAAAACCACCACATATTTGTCTTGCAGCTTACATTCCATGGAGATTTTCCAGTAACCATCTCTAAAACGGCACATCCAAGAGCCCATATATCAGCTGGCGATTCATAAACACTCTCATTCACTGCTTCCGGTGACATATACATCGGAGTTCCCCTACATTCCCATTTTTCACTCTTGAAACCTTTCTCCTTAGCAAGGCCAAAATCTGAAATCTTAACTTCGCCCTCATCAAATACAAGGATATTTGGCAGCTTCAAATCACAGTGAACAAAGCCTTTGTCGTGAATATGTTTGAGTCCTTCAACGACGGACTTTGTGTAACGACGAACGAGAGTTTCCGGGAACTTCCCACCGTGCTTCTTGAGTTGATCAGATAGAGTACCACCTTGAGCATATTCAAGAAAAATATTATAGGATTCTTCACCGTTTTCATAAGTTTGATCTTGGCCAAAACATCTAATAATATACGGCGATGATAAACTGTCGAGTATTTTTTTCTCGCTTAGGAGAAAACTGGAATTGTACGTATCTGAGGATTTGACGGCGGTGAGAGGCGGAAAGATATCGGAATCCTTATGTGTGGCTAAGTTGACAGTGGCAAAGCCGCCACTACCTAGCATCTTACCTCGAACCCAATTCATGTTTTTGTTATTTGAAGTTTGGTTCTGTGATTTGTTGGAGGTAGAATTGAACTGTGAAGCATGATTGGTATATATAAGGGAGATGGTGGCTTAGTAATTACGTTAGGAAATATTACTTCGATTTCCCTCTTATTATCTTTTGCATATATATCTCAACGGACAAAGTTAATTTTTTATAGCGAGGCGAGAGGCGAGTTAACATTTATAAGTCAGAGATACAGTGAGACGGGTTAACGGTTATTCTGGATAAACATTAAATGCCAAATTGTGCATGCCAAAGTGTGAAGGGAAAAATTAGGTTAAGTATAGCGAAACGGGTTAACGGTTATTCCTTTCCAAAAAAATAGCATCTAATTAGGAACATAATTTTATTTTACTTTAGATAAACATTAAATGCAAAATTGTAGAGGGAAAAATTAGGTTAAGTATAGCGAGACGGGTTAACATTTATAAGTAAGAGATATAACGAGACGGGTTAACGGTTATTCCTTTCCAAAAAAATAGCATCTAATTAGGAAAATAATTTTATTTTACTTTAGATAAACATTAAATGCAAAAGTGTGGAAGGAAAAATTAGGTTAAGTACAGCGAGACGGGTTAACGGTTACTTTAGATAAACATTAAATGGCAAAGTGTGGAGGAAAAAATTAGGTTAAGTATAGCGAGACAGGTTAACATTTATAAGTAAGAGATATATCTTATTTACAAAAGTTTTTAAGTTTTTAAACAACTTTTTCAATCCAAAAAATTTGTTGTGAACTTCCTTCCTATTTTTCTTTTAACAAATTATCTCTCATCTTATCTTCTTATTTTATTTATAAAAGTTCTTATGTCTCTTAAACAATATTTGAAGTAAAAAATAGTTTTAATATTTAAATTGTATATCTATTTTAACTAATTGAACTTAAATTTAAAAAATAGTTACATTTGGTTATTATTATTATCTAATATATAAAGAAAATATCATGTTCTGCCTTTTTGGGTTGACTTTTTCTCTTTTTAAAATCACCTTCAACTTTCAATACAAATAACACATATAACAATAGATAAGAGTAAATTCTAATATTAAATAAAAGTGTAACAAACACGACATGAGTATGTATATGTCCATTTTTTTCTTTCTTTTATCTTTTAAAAAGTGTAACAAACTAGATTTGTATATCTATACTTACTTTTTCAATATCCCAATTATATCCTTAAACAACTTTTTCTATAATAAAGATTGTTGTTGGTGTCTTTAAAAAAATTAGGGTTAAATATGTTTTTGGTCCCTATAAAATTGGGACCTTTTAAGTTTATTCCTTACTTAATTTTAATAGTTCTTTTAGTCCCTAATTTTTTTTCCAGCACTCAGTATTAGTCCCTCCTCAATTCAAATTTGTTTAATTTATGCTTAAACTCTTGAGTTTTTGAACAATTTTTTGCAGACGTGTTAAGAACATTACTAAAAGCTCCTCTGCAAAAAATTGTCGCAAAATTTGATTTCTACATCTAGATTTTGTTAATTTTATCTTTAACTTTTGTCGTTTTAAAAAATTCATATTTAATTCGTTACTCTTGAATTTTTGAACAATTTTTTGCAGACGTGATAAGAACATTACTAAAAGCTCCTCTGCAAAAAATTGTCGCAAAATTTGATTTCTACATCCAGATTTTGTTAATTTTATCTTTAACTTTTGTCGTTTTAAAAAATTCATATTTAATTCGTTTCATGTTAAAAAATTCTAAATTTTAGTAAATGAACCTTTCATAGTGTTCTAAATTGTCTCAAAAAAATTGTTCAAAATTTAAGAGTTTAAGGATAATTAAACAAACTTTGTTGTAACAGAGACTAAAATTAGAAGTAATTTTTTTCTGTAGGGACTGAAAAACCTATTAAAATTATGTAAGGACTAAACTAAGAAGTTCCCAATTTTATAGGACCAAAAACATATTTAACCCAAAAAATAATAAGAATTTAGATTCTTTTTGTTTGTTATATTGTTGGTGACATTGAAATAGATAATCGTGATTAATTTGATTTGTTATAATTTGAAAGTAAAAAGCATTAATATTTTTAATATTTGTTATATTTGGTTTGTTTGTAATATTTTAATTGTATATCTATTTTAACAAATTGAACCTAAATATACTATCATGCATTCATAAATTTTTTAAAAAATTCTTTAGGAGATTTAAAGGAGTCAACAAGAGATTTAAATAATTCTTATCAACAATCTAAATTAATTTAAATTAATTTTGGGGTTTTATTATTAATTGGAGAGTCGGGTAGAAATTGAATGAGTCACAGGTTTGAATCTTCCCTCGGACACGAGTGATTTATTTTTCAATTTTGGCCATTATTTAAAAACATTTTTCAAAGACACTAAACATATTTCCAACATGTATTACCACTAAATCAAGCAACGAATTGTAAATAAGTATTTAACCAATACTTAATAACAACCTTCCAAATTTAATATTTTGGAAATATTACTTGCATTGCACATATTGAAGTAGTTGTGCTTAATAAATGTGTACAACCTTAATGAACACAAATTTGATTATATTTTTTTCACAATATATGCAAACCAGACCGTAGACAACCTTAATGAACACAAATTTTCTAATAGAGACAACATTTCTTTGTGCTGGCAGGTCTGCACACAAGAGTTGTGATGATCAAAATTCAAAACTCCCATTTTTCATCATATAGGACCTTCTCCACTATGGCATGAAGTTCTATGAAATAATTTTCAATGGTTGCTTAATATGAGGGGAGATACTCCAACAACTTGGAGCTGGGTTTTGAAGCTTCTAGTTTCAGAAAATGTCGAACATTGAGGTATTTCTAGCTCAATACATAGAGGTATTTCTAACTCTTACGTTTACAAAAAGAGATGTATTATTTGTATATGATTTTTCAACATTGTATAAAATACAAGTAGAATGAATATGTGCACAATTTGATGACGATAAAAAATTAATAAAAAAAAATGTATTCATACACGATGTCAGTTGTCGACATTTGTGTAAACAAAAACAAAACATTTTTATTTCAAAAAGATGCACAACTCATGAAGAAAAAAAATTTCATCCACATTTTTATTTCCTTTTTTTTTTTTAATAAAGGAAGATGCAGCCAATTAGACTACATCTCATATATATCATTAAGTAAAAGAGAAAACAAATATACAAAAGATAGAGGGGGGACATAATTGAAGTAGCAATAATCGTCACAAGAAAGGGGGGGGTTTGAATTGTGACCCCTTTTTAAAATTATTCCTGAAACTTTTAGATCAAGTTTATATACTCAAGAGTGTTCTTGGTTAA
>Ga0315915_1006650_pt1 | contig 14060 bp, 6 predicted proteins | sample MpolbnodulesMG_FD_207738 | JGI IMG/M metagenome (GOLD analysis project Ga0315915, IMG submission 207738) | Medicago polymorpha root nodule microbial communities from Los Angeles, California, United States - branched nodules | ecosystem: Host-associated > Plants > Roots > Nodule | place: USA... | reverse complement strand
TGCCCTATAAGGGAGGTGATATCCGGATCATTTGTGTCGCATATAGGTCAACCTTTAGGGTGTCGTGCATTTGTCGAGTCCACTGGTGTTTTGGGTGTTTACATTTTGCGTACTTTATATTAAGTTTTGTGCTACTTGCATGCCTTGAAATATATATTAAATATATGTATGACTTGTATATTTGTTATTGTTTGGGATTTGATCCTTTTTCCGTATTTGAAATCAGATAATGATCATGACTTATAGATTGAGGCTCCAAGATATGTGGACCTTTGGTATGCCTTGGTGAGATTTCAAGTGTTCAAAATTATGACCAGCTAGGGTGTGTCTTTGGGTAGCGAAAGGTCAGGAGTCTTGCTCTTGTGAATTTCACATTTTAATGTAAAATAACACTGATTTACTATTTTGAAAGTTCAAAGAGAAAGTTATTTATTTTATTTTTTTGAAGCCATAGAGTTTTAAGTTATTGTTATTATTTTAAAAAAATATGCACAATTTTTGCTAAAAATTGCATAAGTTAATGCCTCAAAAATCTGGGTCAATACATTTGAAGAAGAAACAAATCTGAAAAAGTGAAAGTGTGAAAGTGTTATGATGAATTTTGAGCAATAAAAATTGTAAATAAAGAAGTAAGGGACGAATTATGAAGAAGAAGAAAAATGAGGAAGGAGTTTTGAAGGGGTAGTCTGAAAGTCAAAGTAGAAGTGTGAAAGAGATTGGAAAAAAGAAAGAAGTAAAGAGAAAAAGGAGTTTTAGCATGTGAATAATCTAACATTTTTTTCTTAAGATGGGACCCTACACATTGAAGAAGAAGTAATGGTTTATCTTATTAGTCGGTCAAATATGGGTTGCCGTGGGTGTATTTTACCCACCCGCAATCGACTGAATTTACCTATTCATGGTCGTTTTTTGCAATCCGAACAACCCAGATGACCCGCCTAGACCAACGCGCTTGTCTGCGGACTATTCGAAACTGACGGTTTGGGTGATTTTACAAAATCTTGTCCAGTCTTAAAAAAACTTAAAGACTTCGTTGGTACCGAAAAAACTTAAAGCCCAACTTGTTACAATTAATTAATTTAAAATACCTAAGTGGTACGGAAAAAAATTAAACAACCAATTTATTACAATTAAATAACTTAAAGTACATCTATACTCTGTTTGGCAAGACCAATAAGTTAGCTTATAATTTATAGCAGATAACTTATAAGCTCATATGACAAAAAAAGTTTCGTTTAGTAACGGTCTTTTCGCCATAAACTTACAACTTATTTTAATTAAAATCCACCTTTACCCTTGTGATATATTAAAAACACATTTGATACGTTTTCAATGCTTTGCCTCTGTAATTTTTGTTCCTACGTTTCCGGTTGCTATGTATATTACGTGTTCAATGTTTTAAATGCTTTGTTCCATATATTCCTACATTTTCAATGTTCATACTTCATACCTTTCAAAGTTTTCTATATTTATTACGATTTGTTTTTAATTTTTTATTTCTTGTAATAATTTTTATTTTAAAATAAGATTTTATACTTTATTTTTTAAAATAATTTCTATACTTGATTTTTTGTTGTAAAATATATAAAATCTGAAATGGAATAAATTTAAAATAAAACTTCAATAAAAAAATAATATATTTTTTGAAAGAGAAAAAATATATATAATAATATCTAAAATATATATTAAGAATATAATTTAATAATTTTATTAGAAATACTTAATAATGGCTCGATTAGATAGTTTTTTTTAATCAAAAAAAATAGTAGATTGTAATGGACTAATTGACCTTTTTTTATCCATCCATTAAAATCCAAATCCATATCCATCCAATGCATCCATTTTACCACCCCTAATATGTACAAAGATTGTTTTTCTAACATTGATAACTACACAATGACACAAGTAAAATACTTAAATGCCCCCAACGGTAGTTAACTACTGTTGAGCAAGCCGACATTAGTTAACTACCGCTGGCCCCAACGGTAGTTATCTACCCGCTGAATTCATCTCTTCAATTCAGGACTATACAGCCACCTACGTTTCCTGTACCATTCCAACATGTTTTTTTCCCTCTGTTTTTGTTTGTTTGTTGAATAGTATTTTAATTAATATTAACAACTCTTTCAATAGTTCCATCACATCTCCCAATTCTTCAGTTTGGTTTTATATTTGGTGTTTTTAAATTTTAATTTGAGTAAGGGTGAATGGAATTGGGACTTGTTAGTTAAAAACTGATTTTGATTTGTGGGTTGGCTTGTCTGATATTGTTAGAATTCGAAAAGAGGAGCAGATCTATCAAAGTTTCAATGAATTTCTCACCTTGAATGGCAGATTTTGATAATCCATTCAACATCTGGGTCACTAATTTTATATCAAGGTTTTGAAATTTAAAACAAAAATAATAATTTGAAGAAGAAGCTATACCATTTAATTAATTTTACAGGAGAAGAATCATATGTTGGAATCCATGTGTGACGAAGGAAAAGGAGGATGAAAGAGAGAGGGGAAGAAGAACGAGAGTGTGATAAATAAAATTAGAAACAAGGATCAATCAAACAAGTGTTGTATAGCTCTGAATTGAAGAGATGAATTCGGCGGTAGTTAACTACCGCGGAGGCCAGCGGTACTTAACTGCTGCCGAGTCCTCAACGGTATCACTGGAAGCATTTAAGTATTTTACTTGTGAAGTTTTTTATATCAAAAAAGCAATTTTCAACATGTACTAGTTAATTAATTTCTTACGACACATGACGAAATGAGTAGTTGAATTGCCGATTGTCAAAGAAAAAGTAATAGTCAACTATGTTCTCTTTCGTTACGTTAATACTTCCCCGTTTCTAATTATAAGCAAAATTAATTTTTTAGATTCATTTAATTAATGATGTATGTAGTTCATATTATGGATCACATACATCGTTAATTGAATAAATTTTAAAAGTCAAATTTGTTTATAATTAAAAACGGAGGGAGTATCCTGTATCCATATATGACTTAAGAAAGTATTCACTCGGTGGTTGTTGTAAGCAATAATGTGGTTGTTGGATCTTTAATCACTCATTCTTTATATATCATAAGTTCTCTTTAATTATCTAATCTTGTCGTGGCTATCTTATGTAGAGTAGAAGAGACAAAGGAAGATCCACAATGCACATTACTCGTGTATTTTTTGTCTGTCTCTTGTTTATGTGGAAATTGAAGGGTGAAGTGGCAAACACAACAACTGACACAAATTTTCAATCTTCTGTTTCTCAAATTCACAAGTATGATGTCTTTGTTAGTTTTCGGGGTCCAGATATTCGTGAAGGTTTTCTTGGCCATTTGCTTGAAGCTTTTTCTCGAAAGAAAATTGTTTTCTTCGTAGACTATAAGCTCAAAAAAGGAGATGAAATATCAGAATCACTTTATGAAGCAATTGAAACATCTTCAATTTCATTAGTCATATTCTCTCAAAACTATGCTTCTTCATCTTGGTGTTTGGATGAGCTAGTCAAAGTTGTTGAGTGCGGAGAGAAAGATGGACAGATTTTACTGCCTGTCTTTTACAAAGTGGATCCCACAATTGTACGCCATCAAAAAGGAACTTATGCACATGCATTAGCTCAACATAAACAAAGGTACAATTCGACCCGAGTGCAAAAATGGAGATCTGCTCTGAAAAAATCCGCGGATATCATAGGGTTTCATTCATCAAATTATCCGTAAGTTTGGTATAAATTTATAATATTTGTCTGCAAATAATTGTATAAATATTATTTCTCTATTTTGTTTTCTTACCATGTTTCTCTGCATATGGAAAATGTTAAATTAGCATAAAGAGAAGGTGAAAACCAATTTCAATGGTAGAGAATAAAAAACTACGAGACCTAGTCAAGGGAAAAACTCGCTATAAAAATAGAGAATCGTGGTAAGAAAACAAAATAAAGAAATAATATTTATACAACCATTTTATAACAATTTTAAAACAAATTTCTTTTTCTCTCATAATCGCATTATATTCTCAGTACTATTTCCTCATCTTTCTCTCTCTATTGCTAAGAGAGGAAAAAATATGATTGTCTAAAAATATAAAAAAAAATGATTGTACGAGTATCGTTTCATCACAAATTAGCATAAAAAGAAGACAAAACTACTACTTTCTATACAAATTATGACTTATTACACATATATCATGATTCATAACAACTAATAAATTTTAGGCTTAATTGCAATTTTAGCCCTTAACTTTTTCAAAGTTGCGATTTTGTCCCCCTAAGAAAAAAAACTAAAAAACCGCCCCTAAGTTTTGCACCTGTGACAGTTTTGGCCCCCAAGGCTAATATTGACTCGGTCTACGCTGACGTGGGACCCTAAGTGAGGTGCCACGTGTTATTTTTTTATTTTTTTGTTGCCTTGGGGGGCCAAAACTGCTACAGTTGCAAAACTTAGGGGGCGGTTTTGTAGTTTTTTTCTTACGGGGCTAAAACTGCAATTCAGCCTAAATTTTAGGCTAAAGTGCATTTTTCACCCCTTAAGTTTTAAAAAGTTATGATTTTGGCCCCCTATGAAAAAAAATGACAAAAGTGACCCCTTATGTTTAGGGAAATATGCTTTTTTGACCCATAACATAAGGGATATATGATCTTTTGACCCCTTATCTTCTCAAAAAGTTGCAATTATGGCCCCTTTTTTGGGACACGTGGCGTCTTCTCAGCAATTTTGGGACAAAAGGGGGCCAAAATTGTAACTTTTTTAAATAGGGGTCAAAATCGCAACTTTTTGAAACTTAAGGGGTGAAAAATGCATTTTAGTCTAAATTTTATTATTCTTGAGAGAATTATTTATTTCTTCTTATAACATCACCAATCATTTATGATCACATTCTATCTACTTCTTAATGTAATAAATAACTTTATCTTAAATTTTTTTTGAATTCTAGCCACTAAACTACTTGATAAAAAATAAGTGTATTTTTTTTTTACAATATACGAAAAGTAATATCAATAAAACAATAACTGATGTTACATTAGGCTTTGAAAATGACAAGTAAATAGTAACAATTTTAAATAAATAGCATACTATTAAAATCACCATATAATATATATAGAGAGAGAGAGATATTTTGTGGGTTTTTATGAAGGTTGATGAACATGATGATGAAAAAAATTGATGAATAAAAGGATGAGAATGATGAAGATAAATTTCCTCTTTTTAGGTTAGTTTAGTTTTTTTAATACAAAATAATTAATTTTTTTTGTTGAGTTGGACGTGCCACATCATGAACAAATTAATTTTTTTTACATTCAACTGGAATTGGATCCTTGGTTAAACTTATAGCTGACTTTTTATCCACATTGAATTGCACTAGTTTCAGATAATTCACCTTCGATTCCTCTAGTAGTGATTCCAACCAAATTGTTTGATAAGCTGCTTGTGAAGCAACGGTATATGATGTGAATGTTTCAACTTTAAAAAAAATAGAATTTGGGTTAAAATAATCTAGAGATTTTTTTTAGAGATTTTAAAAAAAAAAATCTAAAGCTAATTATGTTTGTTTACTAACATAAAAACAATTTTTTTAAAGATTTGAAACTCTTACACTTGAGTTCCTTCATTTTGAGACTAAAAATGATTTTTTTTAATAGAATGGATTTTTTAAAAAGGGAAATGTTAACCAGTGTCCCGGTTAAGGAAACAAATATAGTAATATTTGTATTGGAAGTTGTGTAATCAAGACATTAAAAGCTTAAAAAGTTTCTTTTTTGATCTATAATTTCTTCTTTTTTCTTTTTGGTTAACATGACCCTTTTAAAAATCTGAAACAAACACTACGAAAATAAAATAAGTGATTTTTATTTTGTTAAAAAAATAGATGAGGAGCTTGTGGGTTGTGTTGTTTTTGGGGGTTTGTGTTTTTCCTCTATTGTATGCTCGTGGGGATTTTTGATTTGGGTCCATCTCTACAGACACTAGCTCTTGCCAATTTTGGGTGTTGTTGATTTTGGGTTGTGATCAAGTTAGACCCTTTTTTCAACCTGAATATGTTTGCACTGCCACTATACTTGTTGACTGTCTTAGGGATTTGTCGTCTAGATTCTGGTGGACCGATCACTTTTGCTTCGAGATCGGAAATTAGTGTCTAATTTCAAGTTTTTAGGATGGTTATGGTATCCTTTTCGGTTGTTCGGGAGTTGAGGGGTATGGTGGGTCGGTAGCTTTTACTTCGAGATCAAGAGTCAATTTTTAGAAATTTGTTATTTTGGCTTGTTATGGTGTATTCTCTGACAAGTCAGGGGTTGATTGGTAGTGAAATCTGAATCAGTGATGGAGTAAGTGCTTTTCGGGGGTTTATTTGGGCTCTGCGGTGGGAAAAGTAGGTGTTTGTTTGGTTTTTGGAGGTTTTGTGCAAGTAACAAGCGTAAGATGTTTGGAACTAGTTTATGTTAGCATTCACGATAGAGTTTGAGGTTTTGCCTCAACTGAGGTTCTGTAGTTGTGTGAGGTTTGACGTTGATTTTTTGTGTGTTGGTTTTAGTGTTGGTGGTTAGTTTTTATCCGATTTGGTGATAGACATCGATTAGGTGATGTCTTTATGGATGCTTTGATGTATGAGGTGTAAGAGCTTACTTTTGGCGGTGTCGTCTATATATGACGCCCTTTGCTTGTTTCTGTCTTACCGATTTCTGGTCTTCTTGAATAGTAATTTGGTTTTAATAAATTTTTATGTTAAGAAAAGGATATATTAGCTTCAAGGGGAGTGTTGTGAATACAGTCAAATGTATTAGGCTAAGTTTTTGGGCCCTGTATCCATTTGTGTTAGCAATCCATGTTAAAATCCAAAGAAATGCAATTCAATTTAATACATTTTCCGTTTTTTTTTATTCCATAGGGGTGGTGCTGAGCTTCTTGAAGAAATAGTTAAAAATGTGTTAATGAGGTTGGATCTTGTGCGTCGGTTTAATTCAAAGAGACTTGTTGGAATTGGAAAACAAATTTCACATGTGGAATCATTGTTACAAGTAGAGTCACTAGATCATGTTCGTGCTATTGGAATTTGGGGGATGAGTGGTATAGGTAAAACAACTATTGCAGAAGTGGTATATAGCAGGCTATGTTCTGAATTTGAAGGTTGTTACTTCAAGGTTGATGTAAGAAAAGAATGGGGAGGATATAGAAATATGTATTTAAAGAAAGAGCTTTTTTCTACTCTATTAGGGGAACAAGATTTGAAAATTGACACACCACATGGATTGCCCTATTATGTTGAGAGGAGGCTTCGTCGTATGAAGGTTCTTGTTGTCCTCGATGATGTCAATGATCAAGAGCAACTAGATATTTTAATTGGAACACTTGATTGGTTTGGAAAAGGTAGTAGAATCATCATAACAAGTGAAGATAAACAAGTACTTGCCAATATGGTTGTTGATAATGATATATATGAGGTTAAGGCATTGGACTTTGATGACTCTCTTAGGCTTTTCAATCTGCATGCCTTTGAAAAAAACCATACATATGACATAGAATACTATGAGTTGTCCAAGAGGATGGTCAAGAATTCCAAAGGAATTCCATTAGCTGTTGAAGTGTTGGGTCATCATCTTCGTGGAAAAGATAAAAAAATATGGAAAAGCAAATTAAAGCGGCTTAAAAAAGCCCCGGTCAAAAAAGTTGATGATATTATTAGATTGAGTTACAATGATCTTGGTCCTCGCGAAAAGAGGATACTTTTAGACATTGCATGTTTTTTAGATGGATTGCATCTCAATGTTGTCGACGTAAAATTGTTGGTAAAAGATCGTGGTAGTTCAGTGGGTTTTGAGTTAGAAAGTTTGAAAAATAAAGCTCTTATAACTATTTCTCCGGACAATGTTGTATCAATGCACACCATTATTAAAAAAACAGCTTGGGAAATTGTTCGCGAAGAATCTATTGACGATCCTGGGAATCAAAGTCGGCTACTGGATCCTGATGACATTCATGAAGTACTAAAACATAACAAGGTAGAAATCTAACTCATTTTAAAAGTATATTCAGTTATATTAGTATTTCAACTTTGTTTATTTTGTTATGATTTAAATTAAGTTAACACTCCTACAGTAACTTATTTGAGAGAATTTTTATTTTTTTTGAAATATTGAGAGTAAGTTTTTTCTTGTTTAGTTAAGTGCGCAAATCATTTGTTTTTCTGCTACTTTGTTTGCTGTAGGGGAGTGAGGCTATTAGAAGCATAGCTATCGATTTGTCAAGAATTAAGGGGCTGAAGTTAAATCCCAAGGTCTTTGCTAAGATGAACAAACTACAATATCTTGATATTTATAGTAAAGACTTGTTTCCCCAAAATCATCGGAGTTTCTATCTCCCTGATCAAGGGCTTGAATCTTTGCCAAATGAACTCAAATATCTTCGATGGGAACATTACCCTTTGGAGTCCTTACCATCCAAGTTTAATGGAGAGAAACTTGTTGTGTTGAACTTGCAGTACAGCCAAGTCAAAAAACTTTGGAATAAAGAGAAGGTAATTAATAAAACATATGTATGAGTTTAAAATAATACATGCTTGTGTATATATTATATGCTACGAGTTTAAAACAATACATGCTTGTGTACTGTATATATTATGCACATTTTTTGTCCCCGTGAGGTTAGCTCAGTTGGTAGAGACGTTGCATAATTTATGCAGGGGCCGGGTTCGAACTCTGGACACCCCACTTCACCACATTTAATTGTGCGAGCTCTAGCCCCGGTCAACGATCGGTTTTGTAATACGGTTACTTGGTAAAGAATTATTGGAGATTTCATATTATTATTCCTTTCTAAATTTTAATTCAGATAAGATATAGAAAATTAACCACTTTTAATAAGATATCTATTGTGATATATGTTGGTTTTTGTTGTAATTTTTACTACAGGATGTTGTGAATTTAAAGTTTCTAACGCTCAGTTTATCCTCACAACTGGTGGGGCTTCCAAACTTGTCAAAGGCTAAAAACCTTGCAACAATTGATCTTCGCATGTGTGTGCGGTTGACTAGTATACATCCATCTGTATTTTCTCTGAAAAAGCTTGAGAAATTGGATCTAGGTGGATGTATTTCCCTCAAAAGCCTCAAAAGCAACATCCATTTAAGTTCCCTTCGTTATCTCTCCCTAGCTGGTTGCACTTCACTAAAGAAGTTCTCAATAACCTCAAATGAAATGGTAAAGTTGAACTTAAAATTCACAAGCTTAAAAAAACTACCATCATCAATTGGACTTCAATCGAAACTTGAACAGTTGCTTCTTTCACACAGTTACATTGAGACCTTGCCTGAAAGCATCAAGCATCTTACAAGGCTGCGACGTCTAGACTTACAATATTGTAGGAATCTTCGAAATCTACCGGAGCTTCCTTCATCGTTGATAACTCTAGATGCCAGTGGTTGTGTATCATTGGAGAAGGTAACTTTCCCTTCAACTTCTCTTCAAATGTTTAAGGAAAACAAGACAAGGTTTTCCTTCTGGAATTGTGTGAAATTGGTTCATCATTCTCTTAAAGCAATAGAATTGAATGCACAATTTAACATGATGAAATTTGCATTCCAACAAATATCTACATCTAGTGATGAACATGATTATGATGCTCAAGGCACATATGTGTATCCAGGAAGCAGTGTTCCAAAATGGTTGGTGTATAGGACAACAAGTAATTCCATGACTATTGATCTCTCTTTTGTCGATCACTCCTCGGATCAATTGGCCTTCATATTTTGCTTTATTGTTCCACAAGTTGAATCAGTGGGTATCATTTTGAGATTGAATATTAGTGTTAGTGGTGAAGGTGAAAATATTCAAGTCTACTTGGATAGACCTAGTCTTGAAATTAAATCCGACCATGTGTATCTAATTAGTGACCAAGGTTTGTCTCGCTATCTAAATAGCCGGGTGAAAAATCAGCCTAAAATCAAAATTAACGTTACTGCAGACTCAGGAATACCGACACTAGAGTTCATGCCAGTAATGTTGTTGAGAGGGCTTGGGGTCAGCCCAGTAAACATCTCACAATATCTCAATTTCATTCAACAAGTGGAAATTATGGCTCAAGGTCCAAGTATCTCAATTTCTTTAACGAGTAATGTAATTTATATACTTTTTTCAATTTTCATAGGGTTAATCATAGGGTTGGCAATAAATCAAGACAACTCAAATATAGTTTGGAACTCGATTCGACGATTTACTCGTTGAACTTGATTCATAAATCAAATGAGCTAAATATTTTTAACTTAAAACTAAGTTGGTTAACTAAATGAATTAAATTTGAACTATATATAGTTCGATTTGTTTAGTTCATGGGTTGACTCAATTATATGTATTTTTTTTTTTTGGTGTTTGAGGTTTGAACTCCGAACCTTGTATATATTTATGTATGTGTGTAGACGAGTTTGGAAATGGAAGTTTTTTTTTTTAGTTTTTCTATATTTATGCACATATATGAACTTTGTATTTGTATTTGTGTATATCTTTAAACAATATATGATTCTTATATCTTTTATTTTAACTCAATCTTTATATTTTTAAAAGAGAGATTAAAATGTAAAAAATATAGTTCCCGTGAGTTTAACTCAGTTGGTAATGACATTGCATAATTTATGTAGGGGTCGGAGTTCGAACCCCGGACACCCCACCTTATCCACATTTAATTGTGTGAGCTCTAGCCACTAGGCTACTAAACCAAAAAAGGTAAAAAAATATAGTTTTTTTATACTTTTTTTTAAAAAAAAAAAAAAAAAAGATTTTTGAATTATGTGATTCGAGCAGGTTGAATCTAACTCGTCGAACCGAGTTATCCGTAAATTTTAAATGGGCCAAACTTAAGCTAAAAAAAGTTTCATTTCAAACTTAAATTAAGTTTCGAACTGAATCAATTTTTATCGAGTTGAGTTCAGACGAGTTCAACTCAACTCATTTTAACCCTAGTTAATTATAAAGAATGTGATTTAATTATAAAGAATGTGATTGGTTTTGGGTAGAGATTTTGGATTAACTTTTATTTTCAAAAATAAAATGGACGTGGTTTAGGTTTATATCTACCAGTTTGGTTCGGTTTTTAAATTGTTTATAAAATTGGTTGAGTTCAAAACTATATGAAATGGTCGAACTCAACATATGATTCACAATATAGTTTATTTTTTTTCATCTATTTGAACATTGTTAGTGTGTTATTTTAGTAACTAGAGGAGAGTTTAAAACCTGATATTTCTTTTCAAACTTTTTTAGATGTCGTAGTTCAACCACTTGAGTTAGGGACAATGTCCTTAACATTACAATGGTTTTAGTTTAACATCTCTATTATTAGAAAAGAGATTTTTATCTCCAAAAAAAATAGAGAAATGATAATTATACAACAATTTTATGACAACTTTTGAACAACTATATATATATATTACTTTTGACCATATATGAAGGTTATTTCAAAAATTGTTACTAAATGGTTGTACAAATATCACTACTCAAAAAATAGTCATTACTACATTACTAGGCTATGGTCCAAACATAGGAGAAGATAAAAGGGTTAACAGGGTTTCACCCCTGCCATTTAGGCGAATTTTGATTTACGTTTGTAATTTTTCTTTGTTGAAGATTCCTCCTTATCAGTGGAAGATTCTTTGGTTGCCATCCCAAACTCCATCTGACTAGATCACTTGACTGATGTGGCATACTGAGTGTGTAAATAATTTTATTTTTGATTTTTTTTAATACCCATTTTGATTAAAGCATTTACATTTCTTAAAAAAATCAAAACAAAATGAAATTAAAAAAAAATGTTAAAAGGAGAAGAAGAAATCGTATGACCCTTCCCCTCTTCTCCTTCATCTTTAATTTCCTTCTTCTGCTTCTCCCTCCTCGTTTTTCATCTTCAACACTACTTTGTGTTCTTGGGTTTGTATTTTGGGTTTCTCCTCCTCCCTCATCATCTTTCGATTTGTATTCAGTTTCTGTGTTTGTTTCTATTGTAGCATTCAGGTTTGTTGTTGTTGTTGTGTGAGTTCCACAACGACCTTGTCACGCACGACCTAGAAAAAAATTGAAGAAAATTTGGGGTTTTAGATGTTAGATATTTACATGACAGATTTCATAAACAGGTTCAATATAATTTAAATTATAACTCATGCGGTAGTGGAAAGGGTTACAGTTAAGTCTAGTAACTTCTAGCCCACTAACTGCAGCAATTACTTTTTAGTTCTCAGACGTGGTCTGTTTGTATTGGGTAATAACACATTAGGGGCAATGATGGTTATATGCTTTTAAACAAATTTTCCCGCGCCCTCTATTTCTGTCATTAATGAGATGTCCGTTTTGTCCCCTCTGAATGTGAAACGATTTGACAAAACTCACTATATATATCAATCACACTCATCTCATTCACTTTTTCTACACTTTCACGTTTTTGAAGCATTACTCTGTGAAATCAAAGTTTCTTTTTCTCTCAAAAACTGAAAACTTAGAAACCCCTTAAACCTTCAAAGTACATCAATGGCTTCATCAAGTGCAAAGCAAGTAACTGGTTCCAGCGATTCTGGTATGCAAATGTACACTGATTCTGGCTACTTGTTAAAGCCCAAGACAATGGTCATTCCACTTGATTCATTCGAAGTTCAGAGTGAATCTCCCGTGGATTTCGCATCCCTGAAGAGGAATGGGATGGATTTGGAATCATTGATAACAGTCCAGGAGATGTTCCCATACTTTGGTATGTTGAATGGACCAACATACATCACACTGGTAAAGGACTTCTGGGTTAGGGCAGAAGTATACGATGTTGAAGCGGCATTGGCTGAAGAAGATGAAGCTATGATCAGAGACCCAAGTCTTAGGGGAAAGACCAGACATGAGATGGGTCTGAAATCTTTCAGACAGACTGAGATTAGGTCTTCAGTAATGGGTATTCCAGTAACAATCACAGAGGAAGTGATTGCGAAAGCTTGCAGGGTCGCTCCCACAGGCAGGTTTCTCTGGAATATCACAGGAAAACACCCCTTGATGTCAAGCTACACATCTGTGGTTCTGAAAGGAGATTCAGCAACCAAGCTGGTGAATATAGACAACAACCACATGATGCTTCTGAAATTCTTAACAGAATGCTTTCTTTAGAAGGGAGGTGGGTCTGACCAACCCAGTGCTGATCACAAACTGGTTCTCTACTTTTTGGCTTCATTCAACAAGATAAACCTTCCAAGGTACATCATGCAACATCTGTGCTGAGCTATCAAAGAAGGAATCAGAAGTAAGAGGAAGCAGATTCCATGTGGAAGGCTCCTATCTAAGATCTTCACACAAGGCAAGATTCTGGAGATCTTGAGAAGGAACAACCTTGATTCTGACAATTTTCTCAGAACAAGAACTGGAAAGATCGTCAATGGCAAGACTCTGCAGAACATGAAGATCATCAAGAAATTCTCTCCAAATGAGAAGGACTTGAAAGAATGAACAACTCCAACAAAACTCATGAAGGATTTCCCTTCTATCCTTCAGGAAAGGAATTATGAACTTTTGTCCAAGCTGGTTGCAGAATCTGTCAAAGATGCAAGCATCTGTCTGGATGCTGATACTCCAAATGTTGCTCCTCTCCAAGTCAGAAGGAAAAGAACTGCTACTGATGCTGGCTCAGAAGCCAATGAAGCTCAGACCAAGAAGTCTAGGAAGGACACTTCTGATGCATCAGCTACTAACATCTGCTCTGCTCCTATTCCCAAGAGGAAAAGAAGAAGAGAAGCTCCTCCAGTTAACTCTCAAGAAAAGCTTGAAGAAGCTAGAAAGAAAAGGGCTAAGGAGATGAGAGACTTCAAGAAGAAATATGAGACTCCAGACTTCGTCATGACTCCTGCAAAGGCCAGAGAGGCACAGAAACAGATTGAAGAAATGTTGGTTGATAGAAGGAAGGAGAAAGCAGCTATCAAGGCTGCAAGAGATGAGAAGCTGTAGTCTATTGGAATTGATGCTTCTGATGAGTATTTCTTGGAAAAGCTGGCTGAGGTCAAGCAAATTGCTGACTCTGTTGAGCAGTTTGCATTGAAAGAGGCTGCAGAGATGCTGGAGAAGATCCCA
>Ga0315915_1006649_pt1 | contig 14061 bp, 6 predicted proteins | sample MpolbnodulesMG_FD_207738 | JGI IMG/M metagenome (GOLD analysis project Ga0315915, IMG submission 207738) | Medicago polymorpha root nodule microbial communities from Los Angeles, California, United States - branched nodules | ecosystem: Host-associated > Plants > Roots > Nodule | place: USA... | reverse complement strand
AAATCAGTAAACAAGTTCCTCGATGGTCATACAAGTTAATCGACGAAGTGGAGCAAGTGACGGAAAGACTAACAAAAGAGTATCAGATTCGTTCCTCAATAGTCGAACGTATAGTCATTTTTGATGGGAATACAGATTCACTAATATGGGCGTACAATCCAAATAGGATATTAAATAGAAATTCTCATAATTGTGAGATTTGCTATTTAACCTTTCTCCATTTTTTTGTGAAAAGTTTTAACATAAACTGTCACACAATAATCCAATTATTAATTAGCTTTTCTTCCCCTTAATAATTTTGAACCTGTCAAAAACATTCATTTCCATGTCTCAGGTTGTGATGGTGCTCCCTTGCTTCCGCTGCTCTACGTAGTTACCAATTTGGCATTCAACATATCCCTGCTTAACCTACTAAAAAGTTCTTCTCCAGTTGTTGCTTCTCTCATGTTAATGTTGTCAGGTTCTCTCTCTCTCTCACTCCGTCTATGTGTGCACGTGTATGATAGAATCAAATGACACTAGGGGTCGAATTTTTATACGCTAATCATATATTTTTGTGAGCTTTTTAGCTAATGTGTGCTTACGGTGTTTGCAGTGCCAATTTCTGTTTATGTTCTTTCCCTTCCATTACCATATCTTCGCGAGGGAGGAACAACATTGAGCCCATTCTTTCTGCTTGGTTGTGCAATTCTTGTATGTGGGCTTTATACATACAACACTACCCGACCTGCAAGGAATAGTTCAGAAGTTGACTGAGCAGATCTAACCAGCTTGCAGTTGCTGCTCTAACCACGGTTTTCTCCGGTTGCTTCCAAATTATACATATTTTGTATTAACGATTATTATTTAGGAGGGAAAATCAATTTTGTTTCCACGGTGAAAATTATTTTCTCCTCATTTTGCCATCTGATCATTGAAAATGCTGTACTTCAGATTGTACATGTATTTTTGCTCATTGTAGAAGCATATTTCCCCATATGAATAATATATAGAAACAGAAGAATGTTATTGGCCGATACGTAACAGCTATTTTTTTCTTATGCAGCCTAATTTTTAGTTTCTTAAGGTAACCACATAATACTTGAATGGATTAAATACATTTTTTTTTTTGGCAAAATTCGAAGTTGATCACAAAATTTTATTCATTTCAGTTCATACAGAAACAGAAAATGAGTTGAATGTTATCGGTCCCTGTGAATAGGGAAGTGTTTATGTTCACCTCGATTCCATTAAGTTATATGTCTTCTTTTTTGTGGTGTAAGTTATATGTCTGAGAAGCTTACAACTGACCCACCATGTGTGCAACTTAATGCAAATGGTATTTGCCATGCTTACTCTCTCCAAATCACCATGTGAATAGTCACTCTCTCCCGTCACCCTAACAATCCCAACCTCGATATAACTCAAACCGCCATCTCTCACTTTCTGAACACAGCATTGTCAACCACAACTGAAATTGTGGCATTGCGCCGTAAAACACAGAAAATTAGCCGTTAGAAACCAATATTCGGCTTGTGAGTGGATTGAAGTTACTCATGCCGATTCACTTGCTCCAATGGTAACCTTGATTTTCTCAACTGACTAAGTGATATTTTCTCCTAATCATTATGTTAACCTTCCTTGTAAATAGCTTCAGTCGATATTCACATTTTACTTTGCTATCAATTTCCTCCTAATTTCTATCTAAGTTCCTTTCTGATTTCAGTTGTTATTCTTGATCGCTTTCTTCAATAACCTTTTAATCTTCATGGAACAATTATAGCTTCATATTCTCCAAACCAAGGTCCTCATGAAGAAACTCACTAAGGCTTTGTTTGGGAGTTTGAGTTTGGAGGGGAGGGGAAGGGAGGGCTTTGGGGGGTGAGAAATATAGAGGAAAATTGAGAAATATTTCGCATTTTTTTGAAAGAGCATTTTTTTAGAGAATGATAAAGTAATGTTTATGATTCATATATTTTTAATATTAAGAAGAGGCAGGATCCGTTGACACCAGGTGCAAGTCACTTACATCAAATCTCAACCACTAATTATAATTAATCAAGTGGCTAATAATTCACAATGTATCCGATTAAATAAAACCCAAAAACCGTGGCACATGAGATTCCTCTCTTTCATCTCTTTCAGGGTGCCGATCACTGATCTTTCAAAAAAAAGGGTGACGATCACTGATAATGTTGCTATTCGTTTTCTTTAATTTTCTGTAATCATTGGATAGTTTTTTTTTCCTTTCTCCATACTATTTTTCCAAAAACCTTCTACCTAAACTATTTATTTTAACGATTTGCAATTTTTGTGGTTTGTTGAATCTCAATTAGTAGGGGGTTGAACCATCCCATAAATCATTGAGATAAAATTATAAAATGTATCAAGAGGCTAATTTCTGAAACTCAACATCAGTGAAATGAAATTCCTTTTGTTCGATTATGCATCAGACTTGCAATTTCTTGCTTATGACAATTGAAACAACCCTCAAATCTTGATTTTTATCTTCTTCCAGAATTCAGGATAATTCTTTTTTATTTGTCATCACAAAATAAATTCAAATTGAATTACTATCATTGCCTCATAAGATGGTGACCTGATGTTCTCCCTAAAAACATTTATTCAAGGGAACAAGTTTGGTAGGCGAGTAAAATTTAGAGAAGATGAAGGAGAGGAATAACATGTGCCACCATTTTTGGGTTTTATTTAATTGGATATATTGTGAATTATTAACCACTTGATTAATTGGAATTAGTGGTTGAGATTTGGTGTAAGTGACTTACACATGTTGTCAACCGATCCTACGAGGCAGAATCCGTTAACACTATTAAGAATATTATAGCAACATAGATTAAATTTAAAGAATTCATATAAACCATCCATAGCCCCCCAAAACCCTCCTCTAATACAACTTTTTAGTTCCCTCAAATGAGGAGGGTTTTGTATTATGAAGAAAAATTAACCCCCAAAGCACCCCCTCCCAATATCCTCTATTTCTTCCACTTGCTCCTTCCTTTTTTTTTCCAAAACCCTCCTCTCCCTTCCCCTTCAAACTCACAAACAAAGCCGAAGGCTCTTCACCTTGTGCGCAAAAACATTACCCTTCGGCCTTCGCCCTTGCACATGTGACGTAAGTTCTAAGGTATTCTTCATCGAACCTGCAAATTTGATTTTTCCCTTCGCTTGCGAATGGTTTATTGTTGAAAGGAAACTGAATAAATTTAAACAAGATGAATTCAAGTCATACACAAGTACGCGAAATCAATTCGAAAACAATAGAATACGACAAATTTATTTACTTTTAAACAAATTGTTACATTACATTCTTCCCAAATATGTGGTATCATCATGATGATACCAGTTGATCACTTAACAATAAAACAATTAATCACTAAAACACTTAACATTTAAAATTTACTAAATCAATAACATTAAATAAAAAGTTTAAAGAATTAAAACACTTACATTATTAGTGTCATACCAAATAGCCACTGCCACATGCTTCACGTATTTGGACAACAATGATATGTCCCGAGGACCTCCAGGAAAGGGAGGCCCTACAATAGGGACGCCATGTGCGGCTCCCTCGTCATCACCCTAATCATCACCATCAGGCTCACCCTAAGCCTCAACCTCCTCCTCCTCCCCATCATCATCATCCTCCTCCTCATGTGGCTGATAGAACGAATCTGCCTCCTATGGCTGATAATGTTGCTCTGTCGGATCGTAACCCTCGTCGAACTGCAGCACAGGTGTCAGATCAACCACCTGCAACTCGGCCGCATGCGAGCTCTCAGCACCTCCCGGGTTCCTTCGTCTTCCCCTCTTAGGTATATATGGGTTTGCCTCCCTCAGCTCCCTCCTATAACTATTCGTCATAGCTTGTCTGTCATGTCACATCCTACGCTCGTCCTCAGACATATCTATGGAAAAAAACGCAACAAAGCAATGAATGAATCAGTCATTTGGACATTTCATCAAACATCTTGTGTGCATATTATAAAACTATCACAATTGGCGCTAAGCCAACTACAAAACAACCAAATTGAACCTAAACCTACTCTAAACAATAATGCCAGCAACAACAATCCAATCTAATATCAAAATCAAACAAAATTTGCAATTTACAAACCTAACCTAAACACTGACATTTTGCTAAAACTATGGGGGAAAAAACACCCTACATTGCATGTAAATAAGATTAAGATGACTTGTGATTTTGTTGAAGCAAATTGGATGATTTTTGTGTAAAATGTGCTTGGCTGATTTTGGTAGAGAGTTTAAGTGTTTGAGTTTTAGTTTGAGTGTTTCTGAAAAATGGTATACTGAAGCTGGCTGTTGTTCTGGTTTAAGTTCAGGTCGCAGCGCTAAGGCCCACTGTAATTAACTACCGCTGATTTTATACCGTTGGAGGTATATCAATAATTTACATGTGTGTTTAGGAAAGAATTGATGTGAGAAAAGCAACTTTCTTAAAAGTATATCTAATAGGTCAAATCCATTTTGAAAAAAAAAAAAGAAAAAGAAATTAAGGTTATGCTACATGAGTAGATGACGCATGATGTTACTACAAAGGGTGTAGCGAACTCACAAAACTTTTGATTCAAAACTAAACTTTAATTTTAAAAGAAACCATAGACCAAACTATACTTTAGCGATACTCGCAAGCGATTCCTAAATCTAATCACAGTTAATCGGAGATCATTTGTTAATTTTTTTTTGGATGAAACATTTATTTTTAGGCTTAACTGCATGTTTGGTCCCTTAAGTTTATTTTAGGTTTTAAATTGGCCCTTTATGTTTTAAAAGTTTTAAATTGGTCCCCTATGTTTTAAAAGTTTCAAATTGATTCAAAACGTTACTCACATTGGAATAAGATAGTCTCTTCCGTCACTTGGCCGGTTAAAAATCGTTTCAAGTTGGTCCCTTACGTTTTAAAATTTCAAGTTGGTCCAAAACGTTACTCACGTTACAATAAGTTAGTCCCTTCCGTGACATGATATTGAAATCTTTAAAACGTAAAGGACCAACTTAAAATTTTTAACACTTAAAGGACCAACTTGAAACCAGGGACAAATGTAGGTACAAAGGTGTGTAGGCTTGTGCCTACACTAAGTTTGTAGAAATTTAATCTTAGGTGGTAGTAATATACTAATATATAGTAGAGATTTACTTTTCCCATTTTTTTCCACTTTTAACCCTGGTCCGAAATTCGTTTTTCGAAACGAATTGTTAATGTTTTCCAGATTTATCCGGATTTTAAATTTCGGAATGTTCTTTTTCCATAACTTTTTCAATTTTAAACTTTGAAATTCGTAAAATAAATGCAAATAAACATATAAAACAGAAATAAAAAGATAAAAACAACTCATTTTATTGATATTTGAATAATACATTACAATAATGTTGAAGGTTTTTACATAAGAACCTAAAACTATTTCCACAGGGGGTGAGTTATACCAGTGGCTCCGGCTGATAGGACATATCAGTAGCTTCACTGTTGGAGGGAGACAGGGGAGGAGGAAAGAGGAGGGCGAAAAGAAGAAAACAATGTCTCTGAACCCCGTTGATCGTTCATACAATCCCTGAAAATTTCAAAAGAGACTTGTTTCTATGAAAGGCCAACGATGAAAAACCATGGTTGTAGAAGAGGAGAAGAAGGTGGAAGAGGATGGTGTGAGAAACGGTGGGGTTTGAAAGGCTATTTATAGGGAGGGTGGGTCAAAAAATGGTTGGGATGCCATAAATGTAGTCAAAAACGTGGTAAAACACGTTTTCTTGACTTGATCACCGACACAAAACGTTTGAAAAACGTTTTGCTTGTGGTGCAGACCACCGGCCATGACACCGATGCAGTCCGAAAAATACAATCTGAAATGCACCTTTGTTTTCCAGAATATATTTTCCGGATTAATACGATATTGGTGAACATAGGGCATAAGTGTATTCTAGAAAACGAAATCCGGAATACTTCAGCATATGATTCTTCTGTATGGACCACATTGCACCAAGAGTTTATGTGGTTCACAACATCCGAAAGACCTCTATAAATACACCATCTCTGATTTTCAGTTTCAATACCAGCAAAACACACAAACACACCAAAGAAAACCATGCAAATTTTTGTCATTAAACTTAGGATTTTTCTCACATTGTCGCAAATAGATAGCTCTCTATTTGACGGCGTGATGAAGATCTTCAGCATGCTGTCAAAAATACAAACAAACACACCAAAGAGACCATGAACATTTTTGTCATTGTGCTGAGGATCTTTGTCATGCTGCTGCAAAATAGATTGCTCTCTATGTGCCAGTATGGTGAAGATCCTCAGCATGCTTTCAAAAATATATAGATTTAAGGTTGCCTCCTTGATAGATAGATAACTCAAAAATATCAAGAGATTGCTATGAGTTAAATCTTGCTGTCTGCCATATGAATATGTCATTTGGCAAGGCAGCATGATCTAACTCAAAGAAATCCACTTGAAAACACACTTTCCTACAAGATTCAACATTTATGTTATTATGGTTTTTTTTAACTGTTTATTTGTCTTATGTTGCTTCTATTTATGTTATGAACCTTTGTTCTAGTATTTTCCGGAAACACTAACAATCTGGTTCGGAAAACGTAATCCGGACCAGAGGTATTTTTGGAATTTTTGCAGGGCGCGCGAGAAGACAACATGGTGGGAAAAGTTAAACTCTTATAAAATAAAAAAGGGTTTTCCACACCTTAAGGTGTGATTATCAACTTTTTAGTTATAACTTGGCAAAAGACACCTTCATAAAAATTAGTTGATGTCTTTTAGCAAATGCCTATAGAATAACTTGCTAAAAAACACTTTCATAAATGGTGTCTTCTAGCCTAACCCTATAAAAAGTATAACTATAATATATGGTTTAAATATCACAACTCCAATATCTTTTTACCATATGATAATTGTTATTTTTTTTTTTATCAAATATGATAATTGTTAAGCTAAAAAATGGTCAATTAGAGGAACAATTGCTCTGCTTTGGCACTGTTCGATTTTTTTTTACAAGAAAAAACTTCATCTTCACATTTTTATCATAACACATGTTTATCTTCTTGCATTTATCATATAAAATAATTATATTGTCATTTTCTATTCAATCAAACAAAACGTCAAAGACAAACACTTTTTTTCCTTTTAATTCTCTCACCAATCAATATATTATCAACTTACATTTTTCTCCTAAAAAAAAAACTCTATTGTATTTTTCATCTCTTGATCAATTATCAAATTAACTCTTTCACTCAAAATAAAAAAAATCATTCATTTTCATTTTCTTTTTCTACAAAATTACAATCAAACATAATGTTCTGGCGCTATTGCTATACAATATAAACAATTTTGTCTTTTGAAAAAAAAATATAAACAATTTTAAAGCGCAGTACAAATGGCATGTGCTTTTGCCACAGCCCACGAGGCACACGACATACACATTAAATATATATATTTTGGTAAAGTTTTTTATGATTATTCTGTTCTAATACTATAACTATTATTTTATTTTACTATAAATTGATTGATATACAGATACTGATTGGTAATATTGAACATTGACATTGATGTATGGTTACATTGAAGTCCACGGTTTTGTCTGATATTGAAACAAAACAAAACATGACAAAATGCAAGCCACGACATGATTTAATTATATGCAGCTTCAACTAGTGGCCACATGGGATGCATTCAAGGAGTAATCTTTCCATTCTTCTGATTTTGAACCAAAGTTTGAGACTATGGCCCCTCAGTCTGTTCAAAAGCCCTTTAGGTTTATCAGATTGTAACGCCCAGTCGCACAAAATCCATCTGGAGTTACGACCCGATCGTTGTTTTTTGGATCGGCTTATTTCAGAGGTTCAGCACTCCACGTGACGCGTAGAGGAATTCTCCCAAAGCTTTTACAGTTTGAGGCTTTGAGCTGCAGAATTATGATAAAAGGTCAACTAATGGAGATAAAACTATACTAATTGCTAAACCATACTGAGGATAAAACTATTATAATTGAACATATTGATAGAAAGATGCAAGAAATAGAATGACAATTTGACAAAGAGTCAAGTAACAACAGTTTGTGGAACACATTATAAGCCTCAAAAATCACTGTGAGCAAGCAGCATTATATATCTCAAATATTAAACACAAATGCACACATAATTAAGCAAATTTTCCTTAGCTTGTAATATAAAAGAAAAGGGTACCTGAATTGAATCACATTGCTTGAAACCCTGGCAACCATGACAGCAGCATTATATATCTCAAAGATTAAAATCACCGTGAAGAAAATTTACATTGAATCAAATTCAACTTATATAGATTTTTTTCCTGCTGTAACTATCTTGGTTATCTGAAGGCCCCTACTGAATGCTTCATTGAAGAGAATTCTGGTTTGCATTGCTTGAAACCCAGGCAACCATGACAGTACTGCAACAGGAGCCATAACAATGATTCCGAATAATATATCGTATAGACGAGCCATCGAAACAACACCATGCCAAATTATGCTGCGCTGCAAAAATGGCCTAAATACTTGAGCAATCAATAGCATACCCCAGCCTGTGGGAATGAATGCTAACAAACTAGTAAAAAGGTCCATGAATTTGAATTGAGTGAATTCCAACAAAGCAAGTATCACAAGTATGGCAAAAACTATGACAAGTGACTGAATCAATCTGTAATAGATGTGATGTTTTGCATCAAACTCATTCCTTGCATACGCTACCACCACATAAATACTGAACACAACAACAACATAAATCCATGATAGCAAGTAAACAACTATGCTGGTACTTCCTGCAGCTATGCCGAGCTGGTAGACAATACCGTACTGGAAGACGAAGAAACGGAGGTCTAAAATTATCTCCATAAGCTTTCCCCAAAATCCTGTTACCTTTAGATGATCCTGCTCTTCGTACCACCACTTTTCCCAGCTCTCTTCTGCTTTAGCAAACACACCTCCACGGAACCAGATCCAGTTCATAAAGTCTTCAAAATCGTACACAGCTTTTAACCAGTCAAAACCAGAAGGATTGAATACAAAGGGTGCCATAAACCATGATGCAACCAAAAACCAACTAGAGATGGTCATGGCTAGATAAACATATGTTTTAGTTGATACAGAACTGTGTGATGAATAAATTACTAATATTAACCCCAATTCAATTGCTTTCACAAAATGGCTACGAGCATAGAGTCTATAGTTTTCTGCAAAACTCTTGTGCTCTACAACAAAACCACGACCTGTGGCTCGATATTTTGCACCTCCATGCAGGATAGTCCGTCCAAAGAAATGGCTACGTGTACCCATGGAGAATGTGTAGAAAACTGATGAAAGTTGGAGCTGCATTGTCAAAAAATCCCAGACAGCTTGAAGGAATCCATGTTCAAGGGAATTCTCCACAATCATTGGAAGGGCAGTGAAAAGTCCAATTTGGACTAGGAACTGCTGATTCATTATTATACCAAGTGCTTTATTTTTATTGCTGTTATTTTCCATAGCAGCTTCAATACCACTAAGCGCAAGCAATAATCGACCCCACAGAAATGCATAAACCGTAAGAACCACCATCATTGTGTTGAAAAAGAATCCCACTGTAGTATAGAAGAATGACAGCATCCTGAAGAAATCCAGTCTATGACCCAATCTATATACATCTCTGCTCAATACTTGCTCCCCATTTCCACTGGCAACCTTGGCTTCAAACATTGATATCTGATTCAACCCAACATCCCTTCCTTTTCCAACTTGAATGTATTCATGATGTGTGATATTACCTCCACGAATAGTACAGTTAAAACCGGCAAAAATGTCCTCGCTTATGTTGATCACTCTAGAAGCTTTACTGATACCACCTCTAGTTATAAACCAAAACCTGTCAAACACATCTGGATGGCCATAATGCATTCGAATTTTCAAAGGGTTTGCCAAAACCCTCTGCCCTAAGGTGACAAAACTTGATTCCTGAGCTGACATGAACCAAGCAAGAGAGGAAACGAAACCTGTAAATATATGTTCCCTCACTCCCAAAATAGTTGGTTTTCGAATGCCATAGTAATGCTTGAATTCTTCCAAGAGATTTCGTATTTTAAGTGCCTCCTCGAAATAGTTATCCTGGTTCATATCAATAGTTTGAATTGCATCCCCGCGAGTGAATATGATGGCGTGGTTTTGATTTTCTGGCTTTCCTTCTCCAAGTTTCAAGGGACCTGGCAATTTTACACGGTATATTTCCACCTCCCTCTCCAGCTGTTGGTCATACTTAACAAGAACAGAATAATAGTCCTTCTCATTCTCATCCCTCCCTGTGCGAACCTCATCAACATAGGCAACTCTTAGGGCTTCATTGTTTTTCATTAAATACAAAATTTCATCGGCATGAGGATCCTTTCTTGCCTTCTGAGTTCCATATATCTGACAAGCAATCACATACGTGAATTTCATTAATGCAGTTCCATAGTCATGGCCTTTGAACAAACTTACTGTACTGCTTGCTTCAGAAAATGATGACTTTTGCGAGTTGATACTGTCTGGGATATCTTGATTCAATGGAACAAGTTCACGTGAGCCTTCTGTGATCTCTACTTCTGATGCAGAATCTAGAAAAGCCAAAAGCTTGAGGGCCTTATAGTAGTACATCATTCCCCTAACAGTCCGCGATAGTGTCTGGCCTCTATACGATGCCCATGACCTCAATTCTCTTAGTTTATCTGTCCATATTTCACGGTCTTTCATCATCCCCTCTCGCCGCATTCTCTCCATAAAATTCTTCCATTCATCTTCATATATAGTCTGCAGATAGTATAGAGTTGATATCCCATCTTCATTCCCAGTTCTGAGCTGCTCTTTACTGTAAACCACTTCTTCACTATAATAAGGGGTTAGAACACTGAAAGCCATCATTTTCTCAACTTGAGGAGCATGGGGCATCTTCATAAAAAGTGAGTTACTGAAGAAAGCAATTCGCCGTCTAGCTTCTAGATTAATTGGAATGTTTTGCATTGAATCCCTGGAGGTAAGAATAGTAAGCAAGCGTCGAATCTGCCGATAGAAGTTCTCGTTCATGGTGTCAGGGAACTGAATGGCATTCTGAAAAAGTAAAATCTGAGAAGAAGCTGGATCTTGTGGAGCCAAACCATCCTCCTTTAGCCGTTCGTTATCCCTTTTCTCCTTGAAAAAATCTCTGACAGAAATCTCATAAAGAGCCTGAAGGGTGTCCACCAATCGGTTAGAATCTTTCATTCCATTATTTAACAATTCAAGAAGTTTTATCAACTTGCCGTGGAGCTGGGGAAGTGCTGTAGTTTTGAATACTTTGGTGAATTTCCCAATCTCAATTGAATGATCAATTTCTTGAAACATAGCAGTCACAATAGAATGTTCTTCACTATCAGGTCTGATAATCTGTCGAAACAGGTGTTTGATACAGTCATATGCTTCAATCACAGCGCATCTCCTGAACTCGTACTTACATATCTTTCTCCAAAGCCTCCTATCGTGAGAATCAACTAGTTCTTTGGCCTCGCTTAATGCCAGTAGCAATTCATTGCAGAGAAGAAAACATGGCCAACGAATAACCCTAACATTCCAAGCATTGTTTGGCAGCTCCAGCAGCTCAACCTCTTTATCAGAAATGATATCCTCCTCTCTAAAGGACATAATTATCTCGTTCCATAACAAAGCAAATTTCTTGGCATCAGCCTGATTAGAATCGAGCTTCTTAAAAGGATGACCAAGTCCATACCTTAGCTTCATCCTATGAATTGCATCCCTCAGCTTGCTCCTCAATGTCCCCCTTGCATTCAACAACTGCTCTTCTGGCATTAAATTAAAAAGAGCAGCAGTGGCGAAAAACTGAAACCTCAACTTCAGCTGTTGCATACCTCGAATCTCGCCCAAATGTGCAAACAAACCCACCGTTGCCCCAACCAAAGACGAATATATCGAATACCATATCTGAATATCCATCAGGTAAATCAAAACAACCGGAATCCACAGTAGCGCAATAGCAAAAATGCTATGACCTTTTTGAAAAAACTCATGCCAATGATAATCAATATCCTTAAGATCCAATACTGCTCTTGATGGAGCAATCATAGGTTTAATCTGTAAAAAGTAACTGAAACTAAATTTTGAAACCAACACCACAACCCAAAACAAAGTATACTTAACACTATCAACAAGACCTTGTCTCAATCCACGACCAACATAAATTCTCCTCTGAAACCACCATGTGAACATATAAATAATCCTCCAATTTCTTTTCTCCATAAAATTTCTAATCCAAGGTAGTATAAAAAGTGCCAAAGCAAGAAGCTCTGGAACAACAAAAAGAAAACAAACTTTAAGAAAAATTATCAACCTCTTATTAGCCTCCACAGACCATTCTTTATCATGTTTTCTCTGCGACCATGTCTTTGCATAAAAGTAAGAAAAAACAACGACCCACCCTGCAGCAACGATACTTTTCAACACCATCCTAACTCCAAGCAACTTCGTCTCCCTCGAAACCAATCTCCATTGCATAACTATATCAAGCAAAGATTGAAAAAACCTCAAACCACTCCACGTAAAAACAACCGTTAAAAGCAGAACCTGCAAATCGCGATCCTCCATCACCGCACGCCAAGGATAAGCTCTATCATTCCAACCAGCAATAATCGCCACTTGAAGAAACAAAATCAACATCACCCAAAGCCTATCAAAACTCCTAAACAAATTCCAAAACGACCTCTGTTCAACAAAACCCGTCTTCCCAACACGATTTCCATCGAAAAAACTACTCCCAACATCAATAGGCCATTTCAATTTCTCAAAACACCTCTTACTCCAAAAATACTCATTTATATCATCATAATTTCTCCATCTCGTATGTGGTTCCGTTCCATTACTACTTCTAATCTCAGCCTCAAACTTCACCATTTGATAAATCGGCTTCACAACATCGTTTAAGAAACCATATTGCGAATGAAAGAACGGTTCATAATCATAATGGTCATTGTTTTTCTTACTCCGCAAGATTTTATTTAAATCATTTGCCATATGATGAAAAATATAGCAAATACATTCAGGAATAAAACGTAAATTCGCAGATTCTCCCCAAATGAGAAGATAAAGAGAAACATACAGAATCTCACGACGATGATCAGAGTTATTATTTTTGAGATCAGGAAGCCAGACACTTGACTTGACATGCAAGTAACTGCACCAGGAAGTGTAGTTACGTAGAAGATTCTTCCGGAACGAGCGGATTACAGAGGCATCGAGGGAATCGATGTTGTCTGGTGGAGGATTGAGACGCATCTGAGCGTTGGCGAGATGGAGGAGAACATGTTCTCGTTGGTTGCGGACATTGTCTGTCTGGAAGCCGAAAAAGAGGGCTAGCCAATCTAGGAGGTCGTAGTGAGGTTGCCATTGGGGAGGAAGGTGAAGGTCACCGACGGTGTTGAGGGCGGAGAAGGCAGCGCGGATTTCGGGGAAGCGGAGGGAGGGGTGGTCAGTGGTGAGGGAGTTGTGGAGTGGGAGGATGTTGTAGGGCTCAGCCGCGACGGAGGTTGTGCGAGTGGTTGGCATGTCATTGGAGTTGGGAAGAGAGAGTGTGACTGTGTGTTATGATTCTGTTATTTGGTTAGTAAGTTAGTTAGTTACAGAGAGAGAAGAATGAGAAGTGGTCTTGTGTAACGGTCATAGCGGGAATAGACCAAAAAAAAAAAGGCGCGTTACTTAACACGTGCATCTACATGATTATGTCTAAGATACTTTTCTTTGATACTTGGCTCAAAAGTTCCCTATTATATGGGTTGAGTTACTGATGCTTGTATAAGGATTTCACGTGATTGGTCATTGATGTTATTTGTACAACTATTTAAAAAAAATTGAACAATTCTCCCATACATGATTTTATTGAAAATATAAAATTTGAAGTAAATTTTGCTTATAATTCATCTGGGGTGGAGAATTTTTAAGAAACACTATTTACAATTTTTGGCATCAACTTAAGTTATTTGAATTCATTGTTGAACAGTGTTTTGATGTGAAATAGGTACCACTGGAC
>Ga0315915_1006648_pt1 | contig 14061 bp, 8 predicted proteins | sample MpolbnodulesMG_FD_207738 | JGI IMG/M metagenome (GOLD analysis project Ga0315915, IMG submission 207738) | Medicago polymorpha root nodule microbial communities from Los Angeles, California, United States - branched nodules | ecosystem: Host-associated > Plants > Roots > Nodule | place: USA... | reverse complement strand
AAAAAGGTGAATCTTCAAAGGAAGGAAATTCTAATCAAAGGAAGAAAATTGATAAGAAGAAGATTCAGTGCTTCAAATGTGAGAAATTTGGACACTATGCTTCAGAATGTTGGTCTGGTAAAGGAAAGCAATCAAAGAATGATGAAGAGGAAGCTAAAATTGCACAAGATGATTCAGATGATTCATTAGTAATGATGGTTCCAACAACTAGTACTGAGAGCTGCAATTCAGAAAGTTGGTTCTTAGATACTGGTTGTTCTAATCACATGACAGGAAACAAGACATGGTTAAGAGAAGTGGGTCCTGGAAGAAATACAAAAGTAAAGCTTGCAGATCATAGAGTCTTGGTTGCAGAAGGAATGGGAAATATTGCCATTGAAGGAAGGAATGGAAAAATGACAATAATTGAAGAAGTTATATATGTTCCTGGAATGCAGTGCAATTTGCTGAGTGTTGGTCAATTCATTCAGAAAGGATACTCAATTACTATGAAGGATAACACATTTAAGTTGTTTGATAAACATTAAAGGTTAGTATTGAAAACTCTTCTTGCAAAGAATAGAACTTTTCAGACCAATATGAAAGCTATAGAATTGAATTGTTTGTCTGTTATGGTAAAAGATGAAGATGGCTGGTTATGGCACTATAGATTTGGTCATCTCAATTTTAGAGGTCTTAATCAATTAGTTGATAAAGATATGATTCTGGGAGTATCTAAAATTGAGATACCTAACACAATTTGTGACACTTGCTTGTTGGGCAAGCAACCCAGAAGTGCATTCAGTTCAAGTGCAGCAAGTAGATCAAAGGAGCTACTTATTGTTGTGTATTCAGATGTGTGTGGTCCTTTAGAGGTTCCTTCATTATGGGGAAACAAATACTTCATCAGTTTTGTTGATGAGTTTAGCAGAAAACTCTGGTTATATTTGATTAAGACCAAAAGTGAAGCATTTGATGTGTTTCAGAAGTTTAAAATCTTAGTAGAAAAGCAAAGTGGAAAGTCTATTAAGATTTTAAGGACTGATGGTGGTGGTGAGTACACTTCAAAGGTGTTTGAAAAGTTTTGTGAAGACAATGACATTGTGCATGAAGTCATTTCTCCTAATACTCCACAACATAATGGTTTGGCTGAAAGAAGGAATAGAAGCTTGCTTGACATGACCAGAAGTATGATCAAATTGAAGAAGTTGCCTAATACATTTTGGGGAGAAGCAGTAAGAACTGCAGCTTACATCTTGAACAGATACCCCACTAAGAAGCTTGATCAAATACCTGAAGAAATCTGGACTGGTTGCAAGCAGTTAGCTAAACACTTAAGAGTTTTTGGTTCATTATGTTATATGCATATCCCTGATGTAAAGAGAAGAAAGTTAGGGGACAGGAGTGAGCCTATGATATTGGTTGGCTATCATGAAACAGGTGCATACAGGTTATATCATCCTCTAAATCACTCAATAGTGATTAGTAGAGATGTAAAAATATGTGAAAATGAAGCTTGGGATTGGAACAAGAAAGAGAAGAGTTCTAATCACACAGTTCCCACAATAATTAAAGATGATGATCAAGTTGAACAAGTTCAACTTGATACTGAAGTTCAACTTGGAGTACATGTTGAAGAGAATCAAGCTACTAGAACTTCAGTTAGACAAAGATTTGCTTCTACTAGATTAGCTGGACATGAAATAACTCCAGATAATTTAGTTAATGAAGAAGGGGAATTTGTTCACTTTGCACTATTAGCAGATGCAGAACCAATCAACTATGAAGTAGCATTGAATGAAGATGTATGGAAGAAGGCTATGATTGAGGAGTTGAATTCAATCAACAGAAATAACACATGGGAACTGACTGAACTACCTGTTAGTAAGAAACCAATAGATGTGAAGTGGATTTTCAAATTGAAACTGAAGCCAAATGGTGAAATAGCCAAACACAAAGCAAGATTAGTGGCTAGGGGATTCATGCAGAAGGCTGGTATGGATTACTTTGAAGTATATGCTCTAGTTGCTAGATTGGAAACTGTGAGATTGATAGTTGCTATAGCTTGTGGAAGGAACTGTCCAATGTATCATTTGCATGTAAAATCTGCTTTCCTAAATGGTCCTTTAGATGAAGAAGTGTATGTGACACAGCCACCAGGCTTCAAAATCAAAGGAAAGGAGAATATGGTGTATAGATTACACAAAGCACTGGATGGACTGAAGCAAGCACTAAGAGCTTGGAACAAAAGGATTGACAGTTTTCTTATGCAGCAAGAATTTGTTAAATGCAAGTCTGAGTATGGTGTATATGTGAAGAAAGGAAATGAAGGTAATCAACTACTCATCTGTCTTTATGTTGATTTCTTGATAGTGACTGGTAGTGATGTGAATGAGATAGAAGCATTCAAATCACAGATGATGAGTGAGTTTGAAATGTCAGATTTAGGAAAATTGACATACTTTCTAGGCATGGAATTTACTGAAGTTGTAGAAGGATTGGTGATGCATGAAATGAAGTATGCATCTGACATATTGAAGAGGTTCAATATGATGAACTGCAATCCATCATCATCACCAACTGAGACAAATGTAAAACTGGTGATGAATGAAGAAGAAGAACCTGTGAATCCTACATTGTTCAAGCAAATAGTATATGCAATAGTAGGCCTGATATTTCATATGCAGTTAGTATAATCAGTAGATTCATGAGTGAACCAAGAGTATCTCACCTGCTAGCAGCAAAAAGGGTGATGAGATACATCAAAGGAACACTATAGTATGGTATTCTATTTCCTAAATGTTTGAATGATAGTTATATGGAACTGATGGCATATTCTGATGCTGATTGGTGTGGAGATAAACAAGATAGGAAGAGCACTTCAGGGTACCTCTTCAAGTTCTTAAATGCTCCAATTTCATGGTGTGCTAAGAAGCAACCAGTTGTAGCATTGTCAACCTGTGAATCTGAGTACATAGCAAGATGTATGGCAACATGTCAGGCAATATGGCTTGAAAATATACTCAAGGAAATGGAAATAGAGGTTATAAGACCTATAACATTATTCATAGACAACAAATCTGCTATAAGCTTGGCAAGAAACCCAATTCTGCATGGGAGAAGCAAGCATATAGAAGCTAAGTTTCATTTCTTTAGGGAGTAGGTGAACAAGGGAGCACTGCAGATTGTTCATTGCTCTACTAAACTGCAGCTCGCAGACATATTCATTAAGGCATTGAAGGTTGACAAGTTCATCAAACTCAGAAGTTTGATTGGCTTGAAGGAAGTGGAAACTTGAATTAAGGGAGGATGTTAGATTTAGTTGTAAATTCAAGTTTGTTAGTGATTTAATCATGCTTAGTTGGTTAATCACATTAGCTTTTAGTTTGTTATTTGGTTAGTTACAAGTCTCCTTGAATGTAGCTTAAGGTTGTTAGGGTTTGTTACTTTGATTGTACTTCAAGCAACTTATCCTAGACTTGTATATAAGACCATTCACTTGTAAATTCAGATTAGAATCAATATACAATTTACTTTCATCAATTCATTATCTTTCTCCTCTCATTCTCTCAAATTCACAAATTAAAAAACTCTCATAAACCCTAGAAATTGAAAGCTGCTTTTGTTGCTTGTGTAACAAGCATCAATTGCTGCGCTAACATAGACTAAATAGCATTACAATGTAACCTTATAAATATTCAGTTAACAAATTGGAATATTATATTTACTGCAAACTGGAGTTTATTCACATACAATTCTCAGAATTACAGAACCCATTACATAATTTCATTATTTTTCTGTCATACACACACAGTACACAAAACACATTTTCAAGCAAAGAACATAATTCTAACAGAGACCTCGGTTAACATCTAACTAGAGATATCAATAGTCTTAACTTCAGGCTTCTCAATCTCTTCTTTTGGCATAGTGACAGTGAGAACACCATTCTCCATTGCAGCTTTCACTTGATCCATTTTCGCATTCTCAGGCAATATGAATTTTGCACTGCTACGCTCGACGCGATGCCATTGATCGTTCTTATCTTCTTTCTCAATGTTTCTCTCTCCGCTTATCTGAAGAACCCTGTCGTCTTCAATCTCTACTTTCACTTCCTCCTTCTTCATTCCTGGAAGATCCGCCTTGAACACATGCGCTTCTGGAGTTTCCTTCTAATCCACACGTGTGCTCACAAATGCAGAATTCTCTCGTGATAGCTCAGGGAAGGAACTGGAGAGCGAATTGGAAAAGGGAAAATCCTTGAATGGATCGAAAACGTTGCTCCTTCTTCCACCGAAGAAACTTGGAATCAGTGACATCTTCTCTTCGATTTCTTGGTTGAAGTTTTGAATGCTTTGATGATTGTTATTAATATTATTGTGATTTGTGATTCATTGATGCTTCTCAGAAAATAAGCGATGAGGTTTTTATACGAATTGCAGGAGGAAGACAATATTTGCTAGAAATTTCGAAAACCTGCTCTGATCGTTTCCACGCCAAACGTGGGAGAAGAACATTCTAGGTTTTCTACTTTGGGATCAAAAGAACATTCTAGACGTCTCTCGTATATTAAATCACTGTGAGTTGGGCTTGGGCTTTGAACCCGAATGAATTGAAAGTGGGCTAAAACAAAAGTTGTGTTGCTTACTGGAAGATTTCTTTTTAGGGAATTACTTTTGCCACCCTGTGGATTTCCTCGCGCGCCCTATTTTTTTCAAAAATGCCCTTAAGTTTCCGGATTTTATAATCCGGAATGGTGTTTTCTTTTGTTAAAGGGTGAAAAAATGAGTAACGGATATTTCCGGATTTTGTAATCCGAAACCCCCTAAACACCCTTTTTCAAGGTAAAACAGTTCGAATTATATAACCCGAACTGTATCAGCACAAATTCTAAACATGTTTGTAACATGGATAGTCATTTTAGGGACAAAGAAGGGACTTCTTACGGGACTCCGCCTCTCAAAATCCAAAATTCCATCGTTTAGATCCATTTTTCATTTTTTTTAAATTTTTCATCTTCTCAGAAAAATTCGAAAACATTTGCATTAGTTTTATTTGATTTTTAGAATTTTTTGGTTCTATTTTTATATTTTTATGATATTGACAGGTTTTTAGCATTTTTTATTTAGTTTTTTTGTTGTTTTTGAAAGCAAAACTTAAAACTGCTGAAATGTGAGAGAGTCTGATGGCTGATTGTACATAAGAATTGTTCTAATTATAAAATCCAAAATAGCAAACATGAATTCGGATTTTAAAATCCGGATTGCACAAGGACATTTTTGAAAAATTTACAGGGCGCGGGAGAAGGCCATAGGGTGGGAAAAGTAATTCCCTTCTTTTTATCCCCCTTGCATATCCCTTAAGGCCCCCTAAAACTATGAAATTGCCCTTAATAACACGTCATGTAGATAACTATAATTAATATAGTACAAGATTAAATATTAAAAGACGAAATATGTAATTTATTACAAGATTCCTCTAATATTAATTTAATTTTTTAGAGGAATTATTACTAATTTAATTACCAATAATTATATTAAAAGTCAAGTTGTACATTTTGACAAAAAAAACAAACGAGTTGCACCTAACGAACTAAACCGAGTGGTTTGTGAACTTGAAACGAGTCGATTTTGAGTTATAAAAGGTTTGTATCGAACTCGAGTCGAGTTTCAAGCTGAGCCGATTCTTATTGAGTCGAGCTCAGACGAATTTGATTCGACTCGACTCAATTCCAGCCCTAACCTCCGGTAGATAACTGCCAAAATACTCATCATATAAACCATATTGCAATTTTTAAGAAGTTATTTTCTATTTTACACTCAACTTGAATATGCTTCTAAACCTTACGATTTTTTTGCATTTTCATCACAATCAATAGAATAAATAGGGTCAATCTTCACTCAATTGGATGATGTCTATTTAGGATGTAAAAAAAAAAATGTTAAATGGTCAATAATATGGTAGTTATCTACCGGGGTACAAAATATAATTTTTAAAATGAACATCCGGTGGTTATATACCGAAGGTAGAATTTTATTTTTTTTAAATGATCATCTGGTAGTTATCTACTGGATGTACAAAATGGAACTTTTTGAATATAAACATCCGATAGTTATCGATATGACGTGTTGGGCAATTTCATAATTTTAGGCGGCCGAAAAATATATGAAGGGGCCTAAAAAGAATCTTCTACTTGCTAACGAGGAATATTTTTTTTAGGCCTCCTCAAGTCCTCGTTGTCTCTTTTACCTAAAAGACACGCTTAGAAAATATTTTTAACGTGTTTTACATATTTTGGATAACGTAATTCAAAATATTTTAGGGCGTGCAAAAAGTTAATAACATGAGATAAAAAAAACTGTCATTATTTTTTATATATAGATTTATAGTAGTGTTTATGAAATAATTTAACATTTTTGGACGCGCAAAAAGTTAATAGGACGAGATAAGAAACTATCATGATTTTTTTACATAGATTTATGGTAATATTTATATGAAATAATTTGAGAGGGGCTCTAACATTTTTTTAGGTAATTTCAAGTTTGGTTGGATACCACAAAATTCATTCAAAATTTGAATTGTATTTTAAAATAAATTAATATAAAAATATGATATAATATTAAATGATTAGATAATGAGTACATACCCAACCGAACTTTATGGATACTGGATTGTTAAACTATTTTTATCAACGAAAACAACAAACAAACTTCATTCGAATAAGTGAAGTCGGCTATATGGATCAAACCACGTCACAATGTTCCATCATATAGCATATTTGTATCCAACACATTAGTTTCTAGATTTTTTTAATAGTTTCTTTTATAATTTCCTAGATGTTTCTCTCCTAGTCATTTGACTACCTCTATCTAATTCATTCTCCTTACTATATAATTCATAAGTCTTATCTCCACATATCCAAACTCCTAATCCCCAATTTACACCACCTTTTCTATTATAAATGCTATCCTCCGTCAAAGACTTTCTTTATCAATATTTATTTTTTAAAATTAATGGTTCTCAGAAAGAGTTGGATCTTGGCATCTTGCAATGCTAGAAAGAACAATGAGAAAAGAAAAAAATGAAAACAATTGCCCCAAATAGCTAAGCTAGTGGGGTTTAAACATTGAAAAATGCTAATAAGTGTCATTATAACCTTGGTTAAGAGGATAAAATTAAAAATATAACGCTGAAAGAAAAGTGATGAATTTAACTTTTTTAAACGTTAAAGTATTGTTCTTTAAAAAAAAAAAAAGGAAGGACTTGGTGTTTAAATGATAAAATATTTGTAAAAATAAAATAAAAATATAAACAAAATATCCGACATCTATTTTATGATTCACGTCGTGTTGTAGAAAATGAAGCAAATGAATTTTGAAAACGTGGATAATTTTTACATGAACGTGGACGGATTCATTGAAACATCGGACTCAAACGGACTGACCCGTTACCATACTAATTTAAAGGTAAATTCATTGACTAATTCCACCACCCAACATAAGCAAGTAATCTTCCCTATTAGTATTAACTACTCCCTACATACATGTAACCACTCCATATGCCTGGCCATTTTGTATGATTCCATTATTTCCACTCAATATAAAATTTTCAACTATGGCAGCGTCATGCAACTACATGAAAACTCATCGTTTTGCTTTCTTTCATGTAACAATATCATTCTTGCTTCTTGTAACATTTCATGCAACTCCATTAAGTTTCAACTATGACAACCTTAGTAGTGACAAAACACATGCTTTAAATTTTTCAGGTGATGTCTACCATGACAACCAAGTCCTTCAACTCACGAGGTACGAGAAAGACAGTCTAGGTAGAGTCACATATTCAAAACTATTTCATCTTTGGGATAAAAACACAAGTGAAGTCGCAGATTTTACTACTCGTTTCTCATTTACTATCAACACTCTCAACAAAACCGATCATTCAGATGGAATCACCTTCTATTTGGCACACCCCAATTTTCCACTACCTGTTCCAAGAGATGGAAGTGGTATTGGTCTCATGAGCAGCGTTCAATTAGCTACTCCAAATTACACAAAAGAAAATCCCTTTGTGGCTGTTGAATTTGATACCTTTGTTAATACGTGGGATCCTACATATGATCATGTGGGGATTGATGTTAATTCAATCAGCACTTCTTACACAACCCAATGGTTCACTAGCTTGGACGAAAGAGGATATGATGTTGATGTTAGTTACAATTCTAGGTCAAACAATTTAAGTGTCACCTTCACAGGTTATCAAGATAACAACACAGTCCAACAAAATTTGTTTCAAATTGTCAATCTAAAAGAAGTCCTACCAGATTGGGTTGAATTTGGCTTCACTTCAGCAACAGGGTTGTTTTGGGGGGAGGAACATACTCTTAGGTCATGGTCCTTCAACTCCAGTTTAGATTTTGAAGCACACAAAGACGAAGGAAAAACTGGACTTGTTATAGGACTAGCAGTGGGATTAGGAATTGGTGGATTTGTTTTGATTGGTGTATTGAGTCTTATTTCGGTTGTGTTGTGGAAGAAGTGGAAGAAAGAAAGTGAAGAGGAAGATGGTGAATTTGAAGAGTACATGGGAGAGGATTTTGGAAGGGGGACAGGACCTAGGAAGTTTTCATATGCAGAATTAGCACATGCAGCTAATGATTTCAAAGACGAGTACAAGCTAGGACAAGGAGGATTTGGAGGTGTTTATAGAGGTTTTCTTAAAGACACAAAATCTTTTGTTGCTATTAAGAGGGTGTCGGAAGATTCACATCAAGGGATAAAGGAGTTCGCATCAGAAGTAAAAATTATTAGCAAGTTAAGGCATAGAAATCTAGTGCAATTGATTGGTTGGTGTCATGAAAGAAAAAAGCTTTTACTTGTATATGAGTACATGCCAAATGGAAGTTTAGACATTCATCTTTTCAAGAAACAAAGTTTGTTGAAATGGGCTGTTAGATATACAATAGCTAGAGGTTTGGCTTCTGCCTTGCTGTATTTGCATGAAGAATGGCAACAATGTGTTGTACATAGAGACATTAAAGCAAGCAACATCATGTTGGATTCAGAGTTTAATGCAAAACTTGGAGATTTTGGTTTAGCAAGGTTTGTGGACCATGCAAAAGGTGCACAAACTACAGCTTTAGCAGGGACTTTGGGATACATGGCTCCAGAATGTGCTACCACCGGAAGGGCTAGTAAAGAAACAGATGTGTATAGTTTTGGTATTGTTGCTTTAGAGATAGCTTGTGGAAGAAAACCCATAATAAACCTTAAGGCTCAAGAAAATGAAATAAATATTGTGGAGTGGGTTTGGGGGCTTTATGGAAGAGGGAGAATTCGTGAAGCAGTAGATCCAAGATTAGATGGAGATTTTGAAGAGGAACAAATCAAGTGCATGATGATTGTTGGTCTTTGGTGTGCTCATCCTGATCCTAATAATAGACCTTCAATAAGACAAGCTATTCAAGTGCTTAATTTTGAAGCTCCAGTGCCTAATCTTTCATCAAGTATGCCTGTACCAACATATCTTGAGGGGCCTTTAAACTCTTTTTCAGCTCCATTCAGCACAAATAATTCAGAGGAAAGTCAAAACCAGAATATAAAAAGCTTTAGTTCAACTTCAAACTCATCTTGCTATTATGTATCCTCTAAGACTCTTGCTGTTGAAAATAACCAAACAAGGACCTCGCAATCAAGCACAACCTTTGATGTCATTTCTCCATCAGCTGCACTTCTAAATACATACCAGTAGTTAGATTTCTTTTTTAATTTTTTTCTCTCGATTTTGCATGTATTTCTTATTGAATTGTGTTTGTACTTGTATATTTTGTATAATCCTTTGACTCGTCAATATGCATTAGTATAAAGGGTTAGATGTGGTTGAGTCAATTGGATGTCCGTCATCCGACATGCACATTTGACTAGACCAGATTTTTAGGCAGAATCAGATAATGGGTTAGATTCGATAAACACATAAGATAAGACTGGGTTGGTCCCAATAGTAATACATAGTTATATTATTTTTATGGAAAAAAACAATTTATCAGTTACATTATACCAAACCCAAGCATAACACAATGTACATTTTAAAACTCTTCCAAAAATAAAATACAAATTTAAGGATCAATTTGTGTATTTACACATTTAATTTGCATATAAATCATGCATATGATGGATCATACCAGCACCACACAATGAACTAGTTCACAACTCATCACCATGGGACTATTAGCAAGTGTGAAAACCCCCCAACAGCGAGGTAGCCGAGAATCCATAACGTAATGCTGTCTCTCTTCCAGAGGGCATTGTAGCATGTTCAAGTATTTGTATGGTGCGATGTGTGAAACTGTGCATTGTGCCATTGTCCTATATGCTAATGCTATGTTATGTCCATTCCACAACAGATTATATCATAAAATTAAAGTCTTTTACTTTAAACTTAAACTGAAGTTTATTCACATAATATTCTCAAAATTACAAAACACAGTACACAGTACACGAATACAAAAATTTATGACAATAAAGCAAAGAAACACAATTCTAAACCCAAAAACAGAGTAAGAGAACTCCATTTGTACTTAGGCACAGTTACAGTGAGAACACCATTCTCCATTGCGGCTTTCACTTGATCCATTTTAGCATTCTCCGGCAATCTGAATCTCCTCATGAATTTTCCACTGCTACGCTCGACGCGGTGCCATTGATCGTTCTTATCTTCTTTCTCAAGGCTTCTCTCTCTGCTGATCTGAAGAACCCTATCATCTTCAATCTCTACTTTCACTTCCTCCTTCTTCATTCCTGGAAGATCAGCCTTGAACACATGTGCTTCTGGAGTCTCCTTCCAGTCCACACGTATGCTCACGAATGCAGAATTCTCACGAGACAATTCAGATAAGGGAATGGAAAGTGAATTGGAAAAGGGAAAATCCTTGAATGGATCGAAAACGTTGCTCCTTCTTCCACCGAAGAAACTTGGAATAGCGACATCTTCTCTTCAGTCTCTGATGATTGTTATGAATATGGTAATTTGCGGTTTTTTGATACTTCTAAGGAGAATACGCGATGAGGTTTTTATATGAATTGCAGGAGGAAGCCAGTATTAGAAATTTCGAAAACCATCTGATTGTTTCCGCGCCAAATTGTGGGAGAAGAACGTTCTAGGTTTTCTATTTTGGGGATCAAAAGAACGTTCTGGATATCTCTCATCAGAATTTCATAAATCACCATGAGTTGGGCTTAACGAAATGAAAGCTGCACACTAGGTGCATATCTTACTTTCATTTCATACTCCCATTTTCTTTTGTTGACAAGAGAGACGAGTCAATTTGAATGAACAAATGAAAATTATTTGACATAGAAAAATGTGATTAATAAACATACATAAAGAGAAGTTTTAAATCGATTCAAAAGAAAGAAAGACCGATTAAGACAAAATTAATTTTATCTAGAATACATAAGTCACATAGAAGGAGAAACATCATTAGAAGTAGTTGTAGTTGTCAAACCAGATGAGTTTGTGTTTGAACTAAAGCTTTCTATATTCATGTTTTGACCTTCCTCTGAACCATTTATGCTGAATGGAACTGTGAATGAGTTCAAAGGACCCTCAAGATATGTTGGTACAGGCATACTTGTTGGAAGATTAGGCAGTGGAACTTCAAAATTAAGCACTTGAATAACTTGTCTTATTGAAGGCCTAGAATTAGGATCAGGATGAGCACACCAAATACCAACAATCATCATGCACTTGATTTGTTCCTCTTCAAAATCTCCATCTAGTCTTGGATCTACTGCTTCAACAATTCTCCCTCCTCCATATAGCCCCCAAACCCATTCCACAATGTTTATTTCATTTTCTTGAGCATTAATTATTGGTTTTCTTCCACAAGCTATCTCTAAAGCAACAATTCCAAAACTATACACATCTGTTTCTTTACTAGCCCTTCCTGTGGTAGCACATTCTGGAGCCATGTATCCCATAGTCCCTGCTAAAGCTGTGGTTTGTCCACCTTTTGCATGATCCACAAACCTTGCTAAACCGAAATCTCCAAGTTTTGCATTAAACTCTGAATCCAACATGATGTTACTTGCTTTTATGTCTCTATGCACAACACATTGTTCCCATTCTTCATGCAAGTACAGCAATGCAGATGCCAAGCCTTTAGCTATTGTATATCTAACACCCCATTTCAACAAACTTTGTTTCTTGAAAAGATGAATGTCTAAACTACCATTTGGCATGTACTCATACACAAGCAAGAGTTTTTTCCTTTGATGACACCAACCAATCAATTGGACTAGATTTCTATGCCTTAATTTGCTAATTATCGTTACTTCTGATGCAAATTCCTTTATCCCTTGATGAGAATCTTCGGACACCCTCTTAATAGCAACATAAGATTTTGTGTCTTTTAGAAAACCTCTATAAACACCTCCAAATCCTCCTTGTCCAAGTTTATGTTCATCTTTGAAATTATTAGCTGCATGTGCTAATTCAGCATATGTATACTTCTTGGGTCCTGTCCCTCTTCCGAAATCTTCACCCATGTACTCTTCAAATTCACCATCTTCCTGTTCTCTTCTTTTCTTCCACAAGAAAACCCAAATAAAACCGAATACACCAATCAGAACAAATCCACCGGTTCCCAATCCCACTGCTAGTCCTGTCTTGGCCTTTTTCTTCTTAATGGGAGCTCTGTTGGAAGATGGAGACCTTGTAACTGGATCTTGTGTATTTGTTTTGTTGTTATCTTGTTGTGCTTCTAAAGTTGAGCTAAAATCCCATGAAGAGATACTATGTATAGCAGTTGCATTTCCAGTGGCAGCTGAGAAGCCAATAGTAACAAATTCTGGCAGATAAAGTCTAAGATCAACTATGGTAGATAAATGTTGATTCACAGTGGTAGAAGTTACATTATTAAAACCAGTGAATACAACACTTAGATTTAGTGAACTAGCATTGTACTTGACCCAGGCTTCATTCAGTCTACCTTGTTTGATATCAGCCAACCATGTAATATTAGCAACAGATCTCATAGAGTTGATGTCGATTCCGGCATGTTCTTGAGGTGGATCCCAACGGTTCTGATAGATATCAAACTCCACAGCAACAAATGGATTGTCAGTTGAGTTCAAACCTTGGTTATCAAGTGTTAGACCCATAGAACCACCTTTTGTTGCACTAGGCATTTTTGAACCATAAGGGGCTAGGAAGAATGCAATCCCATCTCCATATTTTTTTCTATTCTGTGAATTTATGGTAAAAGTGAAATGAGATGTGAAATCTGTGAGATTGTTTGTGGTTTTGTTCCAAAGGTGGATAGGTTGGTAATATGTGGCTCTACCAATGCTTCCATAGTTGATTGTAAGTTGGATAGCTGATGACGCAGGATTTGCTGATCCTTCATAGATTATGCTTTTGTCCTTCGGGTCAAAGCTAGTGAAATTAAAGGTCAATGAGGATGCATTTGGAAAAATGAAGTTCAAGTTCAAGAGTAAGCAAATAGTTAAAAAAAAAAAATTGGGAAACTGGACATGGATTGCTTTTGGTGATGTAAAGTTCATTATTGGGAACTAAGGTACAGCTGAAGTTTGCAGCGATTAGTTTATATGAAAATGCAAGAGTCAAACTTCCTAGGCAGCCATTGTTTACTAACTATTCTTCCTTCCTATTTCGTTTACAAATGTCAAGTTTATTGCCACTTGCAAGTTGCAAGCAAAACGCCAAAGTTATTTTCTAGAGAAAAACATAGAAATGAGACTCATTGTATAATTTATAAGCTAGTTACTTAGCTCAATGACGTGTTGCTAAACAACTTATATGACATAATGTGCAATGTTGTTAAATAAATAATTGAGTTCAACTAGTTAATTTAAGGCTTAATTGTAGTTTTAGCCCCCTAACTTTTTCAAAGTTGCGATTTTGGCCCCCTAAGAAAAAAAAACTACAAAACAGTCCCCTAAGTTTTGCAACTGTAGCAGTTTTGGCCCCCAAGACTGATATTGACTCGGTCTACGCTGACGTGGCACCCTAAGTGGGTGCCACGTGTTTTTTTTTTTGCCTTGGAGCCAAAACTGCTACAGT
>Ga0315915_1006646_pt1 | contig 14064 bp, 7 predicted proteins | sample MpolbnodulesMG_FD_207738 | JGI IMG/M metagenome (GOLD analysis project Ga0315915, IMG submission 207738) | Medicago polymorpha root nodule microbial communities from Los Angeles, California, United States - branched nodules | ecosystem: Host-associated > Plants > Roots > Nodule | place: USA... | reverse complement strand
GCATTTGATATTGGATATGAATTAATGGAAACAAAATTAATCAAGAAAACTGCTAGTGGCTTAGTGGTCAAAATGTTGAGAGGAAGCCATTAGGTCTCATGTTTGAATCCCTACAAAGGTCTTTTCATAAAGATTTTTTTAGCTAATCAAAAAAGGCGGGATTAGGGTTAATCTAGGCTACTTGGAGACTATCTAACATTTAGATATATAAAGATTCCCTCACTTTTATCCTAAATTATAGAAGCAATTAGAAACTAATTACCCACCAATTAATTGCTTGGTGGGTAAATTACCCACCATATTTCAAAGGTAATCTAGAAAAAACCAAGTAGGTGACAACAATAAATTAGCCACCCTTCTTCTATGGGGACTCTAATTGTCACCTTCTTACTTCTTAGTTTTTCCGAAATAACACTAGTCACTTTTTGCACTCTAATTTTCAAGTCCACCCTTTTCCCTATATTTTTTCCGACCTAAAGTTGTGAATAATTTTTCTCCAGAAATAACTTCGTGAGATGGTAGAGTTTCGTGCTTGGAAGGAAAGCGCTAAGGTAAGAGTTTCATATTTTTATTTTATTTCAAGTCATGCATTGATTATAATTTCAAAAATCAATGTATGACTTGAAATGAAATTTAAATATAAACAATCCTTATCTTAGAAGTTTTCCTTTCTAGCACGAAAAAATTGTCTCACAATTTCGAGAAAAAATGATTCATAACTTTAGGTTACAAAGAAAAAGAAAGAAAGGAAAATAGGTGTGGCTAGGGTTTTGTGTTTTAAAAATTAGGAAAAATTATAGAGTCAGTTTCTAGTATGCTTATGATTAAAAAAAAAAAAAAGTTTCGACGAACCTATGTTCACCCTTTAACAGCATGACTCTATGATATTTTTGGTCCCTATATTGCAACAAAAGGATAGTTTACCTATGATGGAAAATATTTAGGACTAAAACTTGATAACATTTTAGAGGGACTAAAAAGCAAAATTTGAAATTTTATAAAGACAAAAAAACTTATTTAACCCTAAATTAGAAGGTAAAAAGAAAAGGAAGGAATGTATGTCTCATGGTCAGTCCCAAATGGTAAAGGCGGGAACGCCGCTCCACAAGGCAATGAAATATGAGACAACTTCGATGGAGATCCCACCAGTTACGGCGGTGCCATCAACACCAGATGCATTTGTTTATGACGATTAGATGAGAATTATGCAAACAAGAAATACTTGCATACAAAACGGACGTTAGGGTTTACAAAACGAACAATAACATGACAATCATTAATTTTTTAATAAAAATTTAAAATTAATATAATGATAATCTGTTCGAATCTTTTTTCTCTTCGGTCATTTTGATAAACATGATTGTTTGCAATCAAGTATGTCCTGACCCCCAAACACCGTTCTATCAAACTCCCTGGGCATCAATAGTGTTTGATTGAACGATATTTTAGTAGGTAGGGCATAACTTGATGTGCAAACAATAATATTTTCTTCAAGATGACTAATTAGCAAAGAGAAAGAAGAGGAGAACCGATTTGATTATCTTTAACTTTACATTTTTATTAAAAAAATAATTAATGACTGTATGCTATTTTTCATTAGTTATAAACAATAACGTGTTAGTTTGTACACAAGCATTTCTCTCAATAATTTAGTACTGAGATGCATTGAAAATCTCTCGTCACTGTTTATATTTCCAAGTTTCATAAAATAAAAATGCATCGTTGCATAAATATATTACAAGTTTCTGCTAAGTGAATAAGAATTGTCATTCTGATTGATCATGAAAATCTCTAAAGTCTAACATGTTAATTTTCTTTTTCATTCATCACTGAAGTAACAATTTATAAATCATAATACACAATTTTAAATATTACTAAATTAAAAAAAAATTAAATTAATGCAGTAGCTCTCAATTATAATGAAATTTCTACTCATAATTTGAATCAGAACAGCATATACTGCAACAAAAGGCAGAATATTACACATTGATACAGTTAAATCTATGAAACACGTACACACACATGACCAAACACCGAATATAATAGACACATCAATACCCATAATCAAGTGTATGAGTGTCGTGTCCGACACATGTCGAACACAAGACACATAAATTGTTTGAAAGAGAGAGATCAGAAATTGGAAGAGGTTGTCGGTCACGGTGAATCAGAAACACGGACCAATGTAAACATCATCATGTCTCTCTTGTTTTGTTTCAAATCAAAACAAATTTTGTTATCACAAAAATAAAAAAATCCAAAACAAAAATTGAACAATCATCAGAGACTTAAATACTAGGAATCATGGACGAATCCTTCATATTGTTGCAGTTATTTTCTCATCACATGATTGATACAACAATAGAATAACATAAGAACAAAAAGTAAACTAAGATGATAAAAGAAAGAATGAAAATAAGAGTAAGAGAAGAGAACCTGAAAGATACAGTGAAGGGAAAGTGTTTGGTGTGTGAATATATAAAGATGGTTTGGTTGTTTCTAGAAAAACTGAAACCCTAAAATTAAAGGGAAAGTTGTTGCTAATTAGCCGGCCTTCAAATCTTAATATAGACCGAGTAAGGTTTATATAATAAAAAATTTAACTGATACCAGTAATAAAAATGTTTTTTTTAGGAGTAAAATAAATAAGTTCTTTTAGAGGACTAATAAATAAGTAATTGAATTAAATTTGTAGTGTTTGTCCTATAAAATATATTGTTGAATTGACTTTTTGATGTGAACCAGTATCCTGCTTGTAATTACAACTATTAATCCTTTGAGTTGAGTAGAATTGCATTGAGTGACAAAATTCTTTCAAAGAGATTTAATATGGCTGCATTGAATTCGAATTCAGGGTCTGTAGTTAGATATTTTTAATTAATATGTAACAAAAAAAAGATATTTTTAATTAATAATTATTAAAAAATGCTAACAAATGTCCCGAGACAACATTTAAAAGGCTAAAAGAAGTAACTTTTGAATAAAAAAAGGATGTAATTGTGATTTTTTTATGTGAATCGAGCATTCTTTGCGCACGTGACCGGAGAGATTGATTCTATGAGTCAGGTAGAACCACAATGGATTGGAAAACTCTCCCTCAAAATAATTATTTTCTTATGACTCTGACAATTAATTGACCTGTATTTTTAAAACAAATTTTTCTTTTATGTATTACTTAAACAATGTCTCGAGGACACTTATCAGCATAACCGAAAAAGTTATTATTGGTTCAATTAAGATAATTAGTGTAAAATTAACCGAAAAAGTGATAACTTTTTTGTACTAACAAAGTGATATGTTTCCTGTGAAATTTTAAGAACTATAGTCAGGGTAGTTAATCTCACTTTGGTTGTTATATATCTTCTAGAATCCAAGCATGTAGCATAATCTCAATCAACAAAACCAATAACATTTCCAATATGTCATCATGCCTTGAATATAATAAATCAACTTCATATGTTCCTTTTCAAATATATGAAGATCCATTTCATAGCCTCCCAATGCAGCTTTCCTTGATTTTCCATGTACCTACTCATCAAACTCATGGCATAAACCAGCTTTAACCTAGTGCAAATCATTGCATACATGACACTGCTTACTAAGAAACCTTCTATATATAGGCCATCTTCTCATTTGTCTTGGGTGTGCATTATGAGAAAGTTTGGAATGTGTTATGCCATAGGATTCATCACTATATATTAGATTGATCCATATTGAACATCTTCAAAACCTAAGATATGTAGTGGTTGATGAATAAGGTTATCTTGGATTTATCCCTTGTGATCTGCATAACTATGATCTTGTTGCAATCAACTACGTGATCTTCAAACCTTTTTCCTATTATCATCTTAAATGGATAAAATATATAAAGGTTCTCCAATTTGAGCCAAATCGTTGAAGCAATCTTCTCCTTCGAGACTTCTCTAAGAACCTTGTCTCACAAAGAAAGAATCAAGGCATTATGGGCTTTATGAAGCATCTCATTCTCCTTTTTAGATAATGTGGCTGACATTTTTGCTTCACCAAGTGCCTCTTCGATCTCTTGTTGGACCATGAACACGCTGAAATCGCTCTTGCTTCGCAGAGATGTAGAGTAAGCGAGTCACTAACAACGACAATCAACAACAAAATGATGACCTACGACAACAACCAACGTAGAGAAATATCGTTACATTGGCGATGATTTATCGTGATATAAACATATCAGATAAGATTGATTTATAACTATTAGATCATCAATTGGAATTAAATAAGTCACTAAAAATTCACATGCTCAATAATCTCACACTATATCCGCTTCAATATCCTTCACTATATGTTTTGCACACATTTGTGTTTTAATTTTGGAGATGCATCATTAGAAAATCATATACAGTATTAATTAAGGGTTAATTATGTGAATGTTGGCAAATCAAATTGATTTATGATCAATCACCTATCTGGTTCAAATGGATAAATTCCAATTTTTGATACCAAGTAGAAGTAGTCATACATGGTTAAGTAACGAAGACCAAAGTAGGATAAAAAAGAGAATTGATATGAAGATACATTCTTAGATCTAATAAACATGCATAATATCTATCATGAGAGATGAAAAATAAATGTGATTTAATATAAATCACCTTCACCAATCAAATAAATGGTGTAAATTTGTTTTTTACCATACGCAAAAATCAAAGATCGACCCCTCTGACTACTATTTTAAAGAGTCCAAATTTCTTACCACTTAAATCAATTCATTATTGTTGGTGGTGTAAAACATCTCCAATATCAACAAGTTTTTTTTTGGTCCATCAATATCAACAAGTTAAAATCAATCAAATAAATCAACCAATAATTTAATTTATATACACCGCCAGTGTACAAGTCTGTTACACATGCATAAATCAAATATTATGGCAACACATCGACTACTGAGATATGACAAAGCATGTGTTTTCACCTCATTAAATATTGCAGCGATACATCATTAGTTACATGTGTATTTTTTTTACACAAACGATGTATACTAATAAACTCTCCAATCAAATGAATGATGCAAACTTAATTAATATACACTCAGATGATACAATTAATTGTCCCCGAAAGCTTAAGCTCAATTGGTAAGGACAATGCATAATATATGCAAGGTTTGATATTCGAACCCTAGACACCACAATTAAAAAATGTTACAATTACTTGACACACGTATTCAAATGATGTGTTGCCACATCAATTATTTCATTAATTAAGTTGACAATATATCATTGGATACATGTGTAAAAAAGAACATGTCTAATGGAATCAATATTATCATAAGTGAGTTCTTTTGAAAGAGTCATTAGTGAGTGTTTTTTATTGTTATGTAAACTGGGTTTCTTCTGTACGTAATTGCAGAAACTAATCCTTCAAACCTTGAGGGATTCAAATAAACAATACAATCTTCTTACAAATTTTAACGTTGTAGTATATTCAATACTAAATTCTTCATCGGTGAGTGTTGTTACTCCAATCAATGGAGAAAAATTAATGAAGACAAAATACCTAGATTTTTGTTTCCCTCCAACCCCAAATGTAATCAAAACTCAACTAGTAGCATAGTATCACCAAATCCAAACAACATTTTCTCTCTCTTTTCTTATCCTTTTATCACACACAACGGTCCAAACCCAAATATCTCTTCTACCTCACACTTCTACTAAAATCAACATCACATCCCTTCTTCTTCACTTCATTTCTCTCATAAACTAAATTTCTCCAAAACCCTAACCCTAATGGAACTCTCTCATCTCTCCCTTTCCGAAAATCACTTCTTCTTTTCTACTCCCACCCCCCCTTCTTCCTTATCACACCGTCTTCCCGCTTTTCTCTCACTCTCCACCAATCACCGACGCCGGCAGCGAAGAAGTTTCTGTTCCGCCTCAAATTCCGATACGTTAGTCGCCGCGACCGGCAAGAAGAAGCGTGATGAGGATGATGGTGACTTGAAGACGTGGATGCATAAGAATGGACTTCCTCCATGTAAAGTTGTTTTGAAAGATAAACCTTCGCTTGATGATAGTGTTAAACCTATTCATTATGTTGCTGCTAGTGAAGATCTTCAGGTTTGTGTAATTCGCTTGTTTCTTGATGTGGTTTAATCTATCAATTACTGACACTGGATACGACACTGACACTGATACACGATACTGACACTACTACATTGACGCTGACACATAGATACTGATAATAATTTAAGAAATGAAGGTGATTGAACAAAACCACCACAATGTCACGACCCACATGTTGATGTAGGATTTGTTAAGAGTTCCATTGAGATATGACTTGACAATGTGTTTATAAGTGTGGTCAGTCCTCATCTTACAAGTTGATGTTGTAAGGTGAGATAGGTCCAACAAAAGTTCTGAGATGATTCAAACGTGCCAGACACATGACACATTTTTTATATGAAGTGTTGATGCTACATGGTTTAGCTATAGAAATTGAATGAGAGATTTTTATTATGAGTCTAATGGTTTGATACAATGTTAGTGTAAGTTAGTTTTGAGTTTAATGGAGATGTAATGTCGGTGTAAAATAGTATTACAATGATATATCCAAAAATTGCCACCTGAGTCCGCCTTGTAACTTGAAATGAAAGTGTTTGAATGAAACTGCTGCAATGGAACTACACCAAGAGTTGATGTAGGATTTCCACAAGTGCAAGACACTAGACACGTCTTTGATTTGAAGTGTCTGCTATATACTTTATAGAAGTTGAATGTGACATTTTTATTATATGGGTCTAATGGTCGTATAGAATGTCAGTGTAAATAGTTGAGTTTAATGGAGTAGTGTCAGTAAAATAGTTTTATACTGACATCCAATAAAAACTCATGATATTGCCATTTAAACCCACTTTGTAAATGCAATGTAAAAAGAGAAAAAGGTATATGCACTGCCGGTGTACTCTAGTTTTAGATTGACGTCCAATAAGAATAGAATATCTGATAGCTATTTAAAAAAAAACGGTTACAAATTAGGACTATGTGGCAAGATGATGAGTTTTTATTGAATGACGGTGTAAAATTGGTAAACACTATCAGTGTATAGCTATTAAACTCTTGTAAAAAAAATCGCAAAATGCTGAATTATCATTAGACATTGTGTAAACATAATTTACACGGACAGTGCATGTCCCATTTTCTCATTAGTTTTAGACTTACATCCAATAAAAGACCACTATTTTTTCATGTGATACTAGCGACTTTAAAATACTATTAAAAAAATGGTGTGATATGGCAAAATAATGGCATTTTAATGAGTGCCAATGTTAAACGGGTTTACATTGACCATGCATATCCTTTAAATCCTTTTGTTTAATGAGTTTGGTTGTATGCTTTGCAGAAAGGGGATATTGCATTCTCAGTTCCAAATTCATTGGTTGTCACTCTAGAGCGTGTCTTGGGAAACGAGACTATTGGTAAGTGTCGAGAAGAGTGTGTTGATAACACTCCTCATTATGCAATTCTTATGTTTTTCTCTCTCTTTCTGTTATGTCCTGTGTCGTGCTTCATTCTGTTATTACAAAAGAATGTGAATTGCATAGCTTTCTCTTTTTTAATTTTTATTAATTTGATAAGACGTGCTAACAGGAATTAAAATGGCCTAAAAACAAAACGGTATTTGATGGTTTCTTTTGATTGAAATATCACTTTAGTCCGTATATGTGTACACTCATTTCTAATTTGCTCCTTCTATGATTGATTACTATAGATCTCTATTTTATGACACTGGGACTTTATTGAAAATGACTGCCATATATAAGAATGAAAAAAATGTAGCATTTGTAGTTCCTATATGTGACAACCATTTTTAATTTAGTTATTTTTCTTTGCTGTGTGATCACTCCAAGTCTCCAGCAGATTGTGTTAAACAGAAACAGACAGTGATAAGAGAAAAACATTAAAATGTTTTTATACATAAGGACTAGGTTGAATTTGTTTTTTATATAGGGACCAAATTAAAAATGAGTGTCGCACAAAGAGACTATAAGACATTTTAACCCTTTTTGAATATAATGAGAATCTAACAAAAGATTTAATACTTTTGATGGGCATTGGTTAGCAAGATTTAAAGCTTTTGATCGGCATTGAGGAACATGTCCATTAAGATGGAATATTTATTTGAATGATTTTAGATGTAGAGGAGATTTAACTATCTTGAATTACTATGAAGTGTTGTCAAATAGCGGCCATATCGGTGCTATAGCAAAGCGGAATTTGCACTAATTGCCGATACACTATTTAGTACAAAGTAAGGCGCTATAGAGTTGTAGTTTTGTGGAATTTGAACAAACTGCTATTTTTCTCGATTTACAACACTGTTATTATGTAAGGTTAGATGAAAAATATTTTGATGGCGGTATATCACATTCCTGTGGTTGATCATGTTTAGTGTCAGAAATGTTTTAGAAGTTGTATTGAAGATGTTTGGGTGATCGGGGTGACAAAACATCCGTATGCTTGTGGAAATGAATATAGCAATCAACTAACCTTGAGTTTATTTATAAGGCAATGTTAAGGGTGATTTTTTTTCAGTTCCTACTTAGTGAATTGATTAGTGTGTCATTTTGTTTTTCGGTTAAAATAAAAGTTGGGTTGATGATAGTAGGTTTGCTGCTGCATTTTAAAATTTGAAATTATATATCGGTGTTCTGTCCTTGTTGCAGCTGAGCTATTGACCACAAACAAGTTTTCCGAATTGGCGTGCTTGGCCTTGTATCTGATGTATGAGAAAAAACAGGGAAAGAAATCTTTCTGGTATCCATACATTAGGGAACTTGATCGGCAACGAGGCAGGGGTCAACTGGCAGTGGAATCACCTCTTCTATGGTCAGAGTCTGAGCTGGCATACCTTGAAGGAAGTCCGTTAAAGGTTTTCCACCTCTCTCCCTCCTTCCTGATTAACGCTGAACACCAATTCCATGCTACTGATAGGGAAAATATTAGGTTGTTTAATGCTTTATATTTTTCAAAAATATTAAGACTAACTTCTGGTGGCTGTGATTTAGGATGAAATTGTTAAAAGGATTGAAGGAATAAGAAAAGAGTATAATGAACTAGACACGGTCTGGTTTATGTCTGGTTCTCTCTTTCAGGTAATTAAACATGCACTTGAATTTTACAAGAACAAAATTTATTTAGTATACACACAAGTCATTTGGTGCTTACTTTATATGTATAATGCAGCAATACCCATATGACCTTCCTACCGAGGCTTTTCCATTTGAGATTTTCAAACAAGCTTTTGCAGCAGTTCAATCATGTGTCGTGCATTTACAGGTAAAACTTACCCATCTGCTACATATTTATATGGCTGATAAAATATGCTCAAGAAAACTCCAAAGTATATAATGGCCAGGCTAATCAATTGATGAAATCATTATTAGTTCTACTTTTTGCATGTCACATTTGGAAATGAAAATCACCTTAATCTGAAATGGCATAATCATTAATCATTTATGATACACTTAAACTTTTGCATGTCACATTTGGAAATGAAAATCACCTTAATTTGAAACGGCATATGTCACATTAGGTCGATGAGCTCTAAACCTAAATTTATTCATTCTAATTTGCAAATATATTTAATTGATTGTTGGATTGGGTGAAGTGTTGATAATCTAATTTAAATATAAAACTTTATTATTGTAACTACAAAGTGTGCACGATATTTTATCACATATGGACATTTGTTGCTTTTACATTATACATTCTTTTCCTTATAAACTCTGGATAGTTGTTACCATTATATTCCATGATTTAACCTTAAGATTCATGCATGCATGCATAATACATTATACATACATGATACATGCATATGCATTCATCTATGTGTTCCTGTAACCTTCCTTCTATCCTTCTCTTTCAACAACTTGCCCTCTCTTTCAACAATGGGTGTAAATTGATTGATTGCTTTTTGGAATCAGAATGTTAGCTTAGCTCGGAGATTTGCGCTGGTTCCACTGGGACCTCCTTTGTTGGCCTACTGTAGCAACTGCAAGGCGATGTTAACTGCTGTTGATGGTGCTGTTCAGCTTGTGGTCGATCGCCCCTATAAAGCTGGGGACCCAATTGTTGTCTGGTATAATTCATGCTTCATTTGACACCATCTAATTTTAAATAAGGATGTAGTTATTTTTGTACTAGTGGCTTCATTATAAGATCTGTAGTTGATCATCTTCAGGTGTGGCCCCCAGCCTAACACAAAGTTACTTACAAACTATGGCTTTGTTGATGAAGATAATTCCAATGACCGACTCATAGTTGAGGTATAAGTTTGTCATTTACTTAGTTTGCATTCAATTTTTTCTTGTTTCAATTCAGATTTAACCTTACTATCACAGGTGGCTTTGAGTACTGAAGATCCACAATATCAAGATAAAAGAATAGTTGCTCAAAGAAATGGAAAGCTATCAATTCAAACGTTTTATGTACTAATACTAAACTCTTAATCTTAATTGAAGGTTATTGAGAATTCTTATTAATTTCTTAGTTCAATCTTGGTGCAGGTGTATGCTGGGAAGGAAAGGGAAGCTGTCTCAGATATGATTCCATATATGCGTTTAGGCTATGTTTCAGATCCTTCTGAGATGCAATCTGTCATCTCCTCTCAAGGTCCAGTTTGTCCTGTAAGTTTGTCTCACCACTTGTGCTTTCCTTATCTGAATTTGAGGAATTTTGTGATTGCCAAATATCAAAATCTAGTATTTGTCCTAGATATTAATAAAATCAAGTTCTCTTGATGTCTTGCTCACTTCCTATTTCATATTTTGCTTTCTTGACTCGAGGCTCTAATCTGATAATGAAGTACTGTGATAAATGAAGTTTAATTTTATTGCCTTAATCTTTTTCTAAAAATAGTAAAAAAATTGTCTAATATAATATAATTAAATGGGGAGTAAATCTTGTGATGTGAAAAGTTTACTCTGATTATTCATTTTAGGTGAGCCCTTGTATGGAGCGGGCCGTGCTGGACCAGCTTGCTGATTATTTCAATACTCGGCTGGCTGCCTACCCTACTACCTTGGCTGAAGATGAATCTATGGTACTATTTATTTGAATTAGAAATTGAACATTGATTTATCAACTTTTCACTGACAATTTATGTATCATCTTAGTTGACAGATGGCAGTTTGAATCCAAAGAGGCGAGTTGCTACTCAACTTGTTAGGCTAGAAAAGAAAATGCTTCATGCATGTTTGCAGGCAATCATGGATCTCATAAGCCAGCTACCAGACCACAGCGTATCGCCATGCCCTGCTCCCTATGCACCGTCGTTAAAATGAAAGGTTCAACTCTCTATCCCTCCTTCTCCGTTTTTGAACATCTTCATCATCTTTTTCTTGAACATTTGCAGTAATTCCTGAATCATGTTATCTGCTTTTAGGAACTGGATAATTTGTGCAGTACAATATGGGTTAAATGATCCAAGTTTGGTAATTTTTTTTTTTTTTTTAGCATTGTATATTAAGCACCCTATTAAATGTCATGGAAATGAAAGGAAAAGGTTAATCTGGTCCTAGGTTGGTAACTCCCTTGAATTAGGATAATTTGTAGTTTACCCCAGCGGGCACATTTCTATTGTGGACACATTTTCTCTACCATTACGCTTATTGTGGGCAAGTTTTGTCTGCCATTATGAACGAATATTATTGTAATAATCCCCTAATTTAGCTTGCTAAAGAGACTTAGGCCTAAATAACTGTTGGAAAAGTTCGAGTCATATAACTCAGCTTGGAGGATACACAATCCCCAAGCTCCGAGCCTAGAAGGCAAAGGAGATTGATCGCGTGCTTTGGACTTGGCCAGTTCATATTTTTCAGATTAATCAGAAAACCTGATTTAAGGAGGAAATGAAAGTGGTATGACAAACAGATATACTACTGTCCCCGTGAGCTCAGTTGGTAAGGACAATGAAGAATATATGCAAGGTCTGGGGTTCGAATCTCGGAAACCACAAAAAAAAAGATATACTACTAAAAAAAGGAAAAACTCTGAAAATTGAGATACTGTTTTTCATCAGTAGTCCAGCGTGTATATGGATTGTTTCCTTGATGGGGCTCTGACCCAGCCCCAGCAGCTTCTACTCAAATCCACAATTTGCTCTGACCAAACCAAGTGCCCAGGATTAGATCCAGACCCACTTTTATTGGTCAGGACACTTGATGACCTACTTTGTTATTCCAGATGTCGTAAAGCAGTAATAATAACGATCATGTAGCTCAGAGATTATGCTGCCTGACAGTTGTGCGGCAACACTCTCTCATATATCATGTTGATCCTTTGGCACATCAAAACAAAAGTGTTTAATAATGTTTGCTTTCTTCATTGGTCCACTTGCCCTTTTCAATCTCTTGAGATCCTGTCTTATTGTCATTTTGCTAAACTCAGTCACATGACAATTGAGAATTGGATGAAAAATGTTCTTTCAAATACCCAATGGAGCAAAGGATAAAGATGGGTTCCAAGAGAGAGTAGTGAGAATTAAAGAGCTCATTGGCAGGTCTGGTTTGTTGCAAGTTGGTGGGGTATGGGTCTGGATTAAAGGCTTGCTGCCAGAAGCAGAGTATCCCATATGCACGTTTGAACATATAATAAAAACTACTACCTCCGTCCCTAATTATAGGACCCTTTTGAGAAATTTTTTTGTCTCTCTTTATAAGACCCCTTTGCTATTTCCAAGTACATTAATTAATTCTTTACCAACATACCCCTATTTATTTTATATCTTTTTCTTCAATCATCATTAAATACTACATTGAAAACATACACTAACCCTCTCTCATAAAGGACAAATTTGTAAAAACAATAGTAATTACATACAAATTTATTATCACTTTTCATTTTCTTAATTCCCGTTATTTTTCCAAAAGGACCCTATAATTAGGGACGGAGGTAGTAATGCTGAAAAGGAGAGTATCCCATGCCATTGGATTTTCTCCTTGAGAGCCAATTACTTGATGAATATGAAAAATATGGCTGAGTATTGTACCCCTTGAGTCATATGCACATAATCTGTCTCCTCTCAGAGCTTTGGGGATGTTTACCCTCCAGCCCATGTTGTATAACACTGTTTTGGGACTGACAGCGTCCCATCTAGTCCAAATTCTCTTTTGTTAGCTAAAACAATGGATTCGTACAGTATATCCATCCACGGTGGTAGAGATAATGTATCCATCCACGGTGGTAGAGATGATGTGTCCATTCACTTTAGACTACTAATGAAACAGTAGTATTTAAAGGGGGATCTGAAGTCACATATTGGCTGTGATCTGTCCTTGGATCAACACCGAGGTCAGGTGTAGAATTCCATGCATGGAAACTACCATTTCCTGATTGGGTACCTGAAGCAATGTAACTCGTTCAAGCTGGACTGGTTAGATGTCCCAGAGCAAACCTTTGTAGTGGTTTCATAACTTTCATTATTGCAATTTTCTAAAGCAATTGGCTGGTTGCAAAACCTGCTGTTGGACTTGATTAATCAATACAAACCTTTGTAGTGGTTCCATTACTTTCATTATTGCAATTTTCTAATTGAAAGTTATTATAAAACTGTATACATTTAATTAATTAAATTTAATATTTGTGTTCTCAGAAACCATGTTTGATTGCTGTACCTAGAACAATGGTGCTCGGAGTTTCAAAGTCCATATAAAAAGGGGTTGGTTCAAGTATATTTTCTGCGCACCCCGTCAAGTATAGGAGCATCAGTGAAGCATTTGTTTTCCCAAAGCATGTCGTTGGTCGTGCAGATGATTCTAAGTTTGAGTGTTGGAATGATAGTAATCTTTTGTAAATGGAAATCTGTATCACAAATTGTAATTCATTTGTGTATATAGTTGTATGCAGTTCTCAGGAATATATTTGATCCCCTTCTTACCTTTGTATGTTGAGCCTACTCTCTAGTTTACTTTGAAATTGTTAGAAAAGGTTTTGTTTGCTGAATGTGGTATGACAGAGCTGATAAATAATGACAGACATGAATTTGTTAATCTGTGGTTGAATTTCTGGCATAGTATTGTCATGTGTCAAAAAATGGTGA
>Ga0315915_1006644_pt1 | contig 14071 bp, 10 predicted proteins | sample MpolbnodulesMG_FD_207738 | JGI IMG/M metagenome (GOLD analysis project Ga0315915, IMG submission 207738) | Medicago polymorpha root nodule microbial communities from Los Angeles, California, United States - branched nodules | ecosystem: Host-associated > Plants > Roots > Nodule | place: USA... | reverse complement strand
CAATTGCCTCAGTGCACCCCCCCATTTTACAAACATCCTTAATAATAATGTTACTACCGAGTAGAAGTTGAAACAGTCCCTGTGGATACAAATCTTATAAATTTTATTACTTCGATATAAGTTAGTACACTTGCTAATTTTGTATCAAGTGTTGGCACAGATTATCCGAAAGAAAGTATAAGAAGAACGCGGAAACCCCGCCATCTTACCGAACTATAAAGAATGATTCTTACTCCCAGTCGGAGCTACGAAGGATAAGTGAAGCAACTACAAAACCGCAAATCACACACCACCAAAAGTGTTGTAGTTGAAGAGGAGGTGATCCGCGGTCTCCAAAGAGCCGAACCCACCCACACAAATGTTGTCACCGGTTTGAAGAATTTGACGCCGAACGAGATTATCTTTGGTTGGAAGCCTGTTGCGAAAAAGTCTCCAAGCGAACAATGAAATCTTTAGTGGAACCTTCTTATGCCAAACATCAACGGACATGCCTTGTTCTTGAGGGACATCTCATGGTTCGAACTCTAACATCTCACTTATTCACCTTGAAAACGTGAATTTCTAACCACTATAATATTTGACCCCAAAGAAAAAAGTTGTATTTTCATTTATGGTTTGCTAACGAGGGCACATGTGACACTCTTTAGCATTTTGTATATATAAAAAAGTGAAGTGGTATACGTAGTAATAAATTTGTACTTATTAATATCATCATGTGATATTATAAAATTGTCGTTACAACTATCAATTAAATTATGTTTAGAGGACAATGGAGGTGGAAGCCTTACATTATATCATACCAAAATAAAATTGTATATTTTTTTCACCATCATAAAATTGTAAACTTTTCAATATCATTAAATGAATATATATACTTTCATTTATTTTTGTAATTAATGATTTTTTTGGTATATTCTTATTGAAAACGTACCAAATCAAGTACCAAGGAAACACGCATAGAATTGGGCGGTAGAGTAACGTGTGTAATGAGTGAGTCACAAGATAAGATCAAATCCATCAAACTACACTCATTCAAAAATCTACATCTCACTCTTTATCATACAAAATACATTTTGTTATTTTTAGGAAGAAAATCCGACCTTATACTATTTTGTTTCAGCAAGATAATAATAATCCAACATTATTATATTTCAACAACCATACCCATTTTTCCCTAAAAAAAAAAAAAAAACCATACCCATTTTAACAACCATAACTATGGCATGTTCATAAAGTCATAACTATATTATTTTTTAAATAAAGACAACAAAAAAATAAAAAGAAACAAGGAAGGTTCGTTTTCACATTTACACACCCTCAATTTCATTTCACATTCATTCTCCTTTTTTAAAATATTTTTTTTGAATTAGTTTAATTGATAAAAGGTTAATTAATTCATAAAGTCGTAGACTCGTAGTTCAACTTATATCATATAAACATCTATTTAAATGAAATAAATAGAAAAGTTTATGAATAGAGAGGAGACGTTAACTCACCATAACGAGTCTACAGAACAATTCATAAAGTTTCGTTTTGCTTTGGTTCTCTATCACAGATTTTGGTCTAACATCAAATTCACGCAACCACATCACAACCTTTAATATATTATTTTTTTGTGTACATACATATGACGACCTATATTTCATTTTAAAGAAAAAAACTTCGGTACAATTCTTTAAGTGTTTTTTGTATGGTTCTTAACTAAATTCATCATGATATACTTAAATTAATAATTCTCGTAAAATTTGTTATCTCCAAAAAGAACAAGAGGTTGTATTTTTAGTTAAGAACAATACAAAAACACTAACTTTTGTCCTATTTGGAATTGCATCGAAACTCACATGGCGAATATATAGTATTATTTAGTTATATAAAGATTTATTTTCGTGGACTCTATTCTCTTCACCATCCTCATTATTTATTCATTTCATTCCATTCCATCGTTCTTCTTCTTTCTAACCCAAACCAAACCAAACCAAAAATAACCAACGCTCTCAATGGAAGAAGTTAACGGTATTTCACTATCACTTTTTCTTTAACCTGATTCCAATATTTTTATTTTTATTTTTTCTTATTTCTATGATCATCACTTTTGATTCACTTTTATGCGCAATTTCGGGTAAATAAATTCAATTCAATTTGTTTTGGATTTTTCCTGCAACACATTTTCTCAACCATGTTATGTTATGTTATGTTATGATCTTATTTATAAATCGTAGAACCTTAATTATACCCTAAAATCTTGTAATTTCAAATTTGATTTATAGTGCTTCATTTGGATCCTTCACAATGTTCTATTTGCTTAATTGTGATTTCTTTCATGATTTCAGTGGTAGAAACTAAGGATGGAACCGTTTCAGTAGCTACTGCATTTGCTGGTCATCAAGAAGGTAATGCTTCTGTATAATTCACCTTTCTTTAGGTTAGATCTACTTTCTGAGTTGTGAATTAAAATCTTATTATGAATCGTAACCGATACAAATGGAGGGTTGGATAAATCATCTAGTTTGAGTTGGAGGTCCTAGTTTCAAACACAGCCGAAGGAGAAAAAACCAACTTAACAACTTTTTACTAACAAAATACATGACCGATACAAATATATCATTTTTAAGTAAAAACAAGCGACATAGCAAAATTAAAGAAAAAGAAAAAGTGGCTGACTACACTAAGTTTAGGTAGTCATTCATTTGGATAAATCGGTACTCATCATAGTGAGTCGGGATTCATTGTAATGTATCGGGAGACAAGATGAGATTCACCACGTTCAAAAGAGATAAGAGATTCATATTGATTAGTTTTAGTTTTGTATGGAATTGAGATATGATTCACTTGTATTGTAAGGTGTTGATAACCATGTTTCAGAGTATTACTCATGTCATTTCATTTAATACTATCCTGAAATTTAGGATTCAAATTAGCAAACAATTGGCTTTATATAATATAAGCAAAGACTTGTACTATTATTCTATATTCATCATGGTTTACGAACAACAATATGGAGTTTTTGTTTTATCTGCTTGGTTTTTTACTGGCTTCTTATCAATTTGTATTCTGCTGTTGTCATTGCTTAATTAGCTGTGCAAGATAGAGACCACACATTTTTAAGAAGAGCAGTCGAAGAAGCATACAAAGGAGTAGATTGTGGAGATGGAGGCCCTTTTGGCGCTGTTATTGTTCACAATGATGAAGTAGTTGCTAGCTGTCACAACATGGTTCTGAATTTTACTGATCCAACTGCTCATGCAGAGGTCACGGCAATAAGAGAGGTAAGATCATAAATAACTCTGTAGTTTTCTCATACAGCATGGAAAATGTAATTTTTCTATTAGTAAGTATTGGCATTCTTTGGAGGGTTAACCTTGGTGCAGCTGGTAAAGTTGTTGTCGTGTGACTGAAAGGTCACGGGTTCAAGTCCTGGAAACAGCCTCCCGTGTAAAAAAACAGGGTAAGGCTGCGTACAATACACCAAAAATGGTGGGACCCCTTCCTGGACCCTGCGTACCCTGCGTATGCGGGAGCTTTAATGCACCGGGTTGCCCTAAGTATTGCCATTCTTTATTGCATTTGTTTTTCTAACTGAAATAGCATTCATCGTTGCAGAAGATGGATACATCCTGCCCCACTTGATAATTAATTTTTTCAAAGCAATACTTAATTCATGTAAATGTTCATATTTTGACTTAAGAGATCTATGCATTAAGAACTTAAAAGCTTTGGTTTGATTTGATTGAAAGATTCAAACCATCAACATAACAGACACTGCTTCTAAAGATACCTCTCAAACTTTGGTTAACTCTATTAGTTTAAAACTTATTAAGAGCAACTGTCTAGCCACTAATTAATATTATTTTTAGGTATACCGTGCCTGCCCCCTTTACTCCCACTAAAACATTATGTAAAATGATCAATTTGAAGGTTACATTGGTCAAATAAGGGTCTTGAACATATGTTGGGTTTCTTCTATGCAAGAAAATGACAAGGGATTTGACTCTCTTGAGTCTTGATGGTTGATACCTAGTTTTGAGTTGTGAAATCCTACATTAATCAATTTGAATCTTTTGGTCTCTATTATCCTATAGTTTCAGTGAACTAAGTGGCAAAAACTCTGTTAGTTGTTGAATTTGCTATATATATGCTGCTGAAAGATTTGACAAGATTCTAGGATACACATAATATGAGGCTATGCTTGCAATAAGGTACTTAATCTGTTTAAATTTTAATATCTCAATATGGCTCAGATGAAAATTCTGCAGCATTGAACTGTAGAAAAAGAAATAGTAGCTACCAGAATTTAACATATCGTTGCCTCCTTGAACAACAGGCTAATGGTTGGTTATAAATTGGATTCCCAACATTGTCATTTATCACTCTAGACTTTTTAGTTTTTAGAAAGGCTATATCACAAACTTTATAAGCTCTTAAAATCTAATACAAAAATTAAAAACTATACATGTTTTACTCTGTATGCCTATTTTTTAATTCATTAACTTTATGAAATGGCAAACAAAATTGATGCAGCACTTTCAATTTACAGGCTTGTAAGAAGCTTAAGCAGATAGAACTTTCAGATTGTGAAATATATGCTTCTTGTGAACCTTGCCCCATGTGCTTTGGTGCAATCCACCTTTCCCGAATTAAGGTTGGAATTACCCGATTTTTCTCATCTGTATCAACATTGTCCAGTTTTGAGCATAACTTGTTACAATATTCTTTTTCAAACAGAGATTGGTTTATGGAGCGAAGGCAGAAGCAGCAATTGCTATTGGTTTTGATGATTTTATTGCAGATGCATTGCGAGGTACTGGATTCTATCAAAAAGCAACATTAGAAATTAAAAGAGCTGATGGTAATGAGGCCGTCATTGCAGAAGAGGTTTTCGAGAAAACAAAGGCGAAATTCCAAATGTATTAGATTTCATTTTTGTTCTTCCATACATGATGACAATTAGCCATAAAGTGGTGGCTTCATTTGAATTACTGTAATTGTTGATATCGGATTGATCTCATTTAAGTATCACAAGGTATACGCTAAGATTCGGATTGCATCAGATAATCACAATCTGTTTGTCAACCCGTTCTAATTCACATTTTCACATGGGAAGATATCAAATGCATTCCCTTCTTTATCATGTCATTCCCACTGATGTTAAATGAAACCTTTTATTTTTCCTGAAGTTACATTTTCATGATGTTCAAACAAACATTCCTTAGGGGTTTCCCAATGCAAAGATAAAAACACTAGAGGTTATCTTCTATGTTGGATGAGTTCTCTTTCATTCGAAATAACGTGGATGAAAGTGGATTGTGTATTTTCTTATTATCATTGTGATTCTACTTCTAGCAGCAAATTGGGGAAAATTGGTGGTATTGAAATTGCATCAGTTGATGTTTAATTGTATCGATGCCAGAAGTTGCTACAAGAATATTCCACTCTGCTGGGAAAGAAGTTACACTACAAATATTTTCTTTTTATCAACTCATTCTGCCTTGTCTTAGGGTAAAGGCTACGGTGGGTGACCTCTTTAGGTCTCCTACCGTAGGAGACTTGACTTTTATTTTTTTTATTTGCAAAATAGATTTCAGCCATTGGATGTACTTGAATTTTTTTAAAGACTATAGTATTATCGTACTCTCTCAACACTACATTCTTTTTACACTATGTTCCATCATCACTCCCCCTCCATGTCTCTGCTTACTCGCCCACCACCACACCAACAGCAACCTCTCAAATGTAATATTTAGACAAGAAATTCAACCAATCAATACCATCAATTAGCTATTTCACCCTCTTCTCTCTTCGTATCTCACTTCTGACTTGCTGAGTAACAGATTTGCCGCCGCTGTATCTCTCCTTTGCAACAGTTTTAAAATTAATGAACCTGGTAAAGTTCTTATTACTGACAACACAAGTTCTAGGAAGAAAAAGCTTTTGTACCGCTTGAAAACCAAGTCTTCACTCTGTGACGGAGAAAAATCATCATGTTTGCACAAGTGGAAATGTACAACGTGCAAGACCAAAGTTGTTTTGTTTGATATGTTCTTGTGTCCACTTTTACCACCAAATGATCTTCAAATTGAACTTTCCAGCTGTTTATATCAATATGTAGTTTTTATATCTTACAATTTGATGATTATTAGGTGTTCAATCATATACTATTGTTATCATGTTATGATTCTTGTTACTATTTATTACTTTTTGTGCTTGTTCAAAAAAAATTATTACTTTTTGTTATCTTTGAAGAGGGACGGAGGTGAGGGAAATAGAAAGGGAGGGCGAGGTGGAAGAAAGTGACGGAGGGTGGGAGGGAGGATGTCGTCGGCGGTGGAAGAGGAAGAGAACGGAAAGAGGAAGAAAGTGTGTTTTTTTTTTTGCTGGGTTGTTTTGGTTGAGAGGTTGAAGAAAGTGTGAAAAAATTCTAGTGTGGAGGGATTATAATAAGATTAGTGTTCTTCATCAATCTAACGTAGGAGATCTATTAAGTCTCTTACCGGAAACAACGCCGTCTTTTAGTGCTCTATTTTAAAAAGTTATGCAACTTTGTATCTATTTTATTAAGCAATACGTTTTAACGAGAATGATTCGTTTTACAATTTTTTTCCCCTTTCTTTTACTCTTAATATATCCGTAATAATTCATTTTTTTTATATAGTAAGAGATAAGCACTAAGACACGAGTATAGGGGTCAGGCTCCCTTTAAGTCCTTATTAAGAAAACTAGGACTAGTAGAGATATCATCTAGCATTACAAGAGAGAAACCAACATCAAGACATCTATGTTTGGTTGTGGAGAGAAGTTGAGATGAGAGAAATAAATGAGAGGGAGAGAACGGAGAAATATAATATGATTATGTGATTATCAAGCCCGGTCTATCTAAAGAACAATAGATTATTGCAATCCTTTCATATAACCCAAATTGAAACTCTAAAAAATGCAGGTCAATCAGTGTTAATAACTTCAATTTTCTTTGTTGTGATACTCCAATCAAGCCAAGATGCAAACTGGGGCTAAAGAGTTTATAGCTTGAGTGTCTTCAGTGATGAATTGATTCTAATATTGTTGAACATCTTCACAATATCTAAGCATATGCATGATGGTTTCAGGTTAAAACTGATACATGTGACCTATGTCTTCATCCGTCATCTATTTTTCTTTTAATTTCAACTTTCTACTCTTTTATTTTCATTTTTATTCTTTCTGTCTCTTTCTTTATGGTTTTTTTTTTCTTTCTTCTTCTTATTATTATTAAACATATATCTGAAATGTCGTTTTGAAAGGTTTCCTTTAGCCATTCAACCAAAATTTCCCGTAAACAATATATATCTCTACTGATATATTCTTAAATGTGAACATAAACGTCAAAAATTGTATATCTCACACTAGCGGCTTGAGCAATCTTAGTTTTAGTTTTGCATTTTTCAATTGTTATACGGCATTAATTATCATGATGGAAATGATTAACAAAATCATTTTATGTGTGTTTGGTACTGGTTACACAAATTGATTTCATGAAATTGGTTTTGATTGAAAGTGAGAGGATCCTAAAATGATTTCTGTTTGGATGCATTTACGGTAAAAATATATTTTTATGTTTTTGTTTGGATATTTCAGGTCAGAATTGCTTTTGTGTGTGCATATATGTAAATAAATTTGAGAATTAATTCCATGTTATTATTGAAGATAGAAATGTTAGCTTTTAGGTCGAATTGATTCTGGGATTGAAATTGATTCTAAAGTTGGAGGCCAAAGATGACAATATATGTTCAAATCATGTTTGGCTAAACCAAACATGATTCTAGGGGTACAAATGTTGAACCAAACATAGGTTTAAGATGAAATTTGGATGTGTTTGCTTGAGTTAATTGTTGGATTTTTATGGATTGGTTTTAATATTTTTGCTATGGTTGTATTTGGATTTTATAGGATGGGGAAGAGGACATTTTATTAAAGTGATGATGGTAGTGATGATTCTGATGAAGATGAGGGGGAAACAGGGGCGGATGAAGATGTTAATGATGATGGGGGAACAGGGGCGGATTCAGATATATGGTACAAGTGGGGCTAAAATTTCAAAAAGCCAATAATACAAATTATATTAAAAATAAGAAATAATATTGTTTGATACAATACATTATAATGAAAATCGTCTCATATACATTTGTTGAAAATGAGCTAAAATGACATCATTACTAATTGTTAAAAGAACATCTCTATCTATATAAGTTAAAAAGACGGTCATTTAGTCATCGATCACCCATTTTGTTACATAGTGGACTCTTCAAAAGTTTTATAGCTGAAAAAGCACGTTCAACACTTGTTGTTGCTACCGGCAAGAGCAAAGTCAACTTCAAAAGCTTATAAACCATAACAAATGTTTTGCACTTTTTTGTGTTCCACAAGTTTTGCACAAAGATCTAAAAATCTTTTCAACTTAGCAAATTTTGGATTAGATTGAACATTTATAACATAATTCTTAAGTTGATGGCGTAACGTCACTTTCGGCATACCTATAAAATCATTTGGATAAAACTCAGTCATCCTTAATAATTCGTTCACATCAAAAGCTGCAACTGACTATGCGGGATTCAAACATGAAACACATTGTAAAAGTTCAGTATTCTCTTCACCAAACCTAGCATTGATCTCTTAGCCTTTTACAACCGTAAATCTAAAATACTAAACAAACAATCATTCTTATAATGATGCAAGTTAGAAACACTAGAAGTTGAAGAGTGTTGTATAGGTTTCTTCCTTTGCGAATATGGTGCATCCATATCAGGCACATCAATATCATGCTTATTGCAAATTTTAATAACTTTAGATATAAGTTTTTCCCATCCCTCGTTCCTAATCTCTTTGTAATTATTTTTTGGTATCATTAACAAGTGACAAAGCATTCAAAAGATCTTATTTTTAATGTGTTTTATTTTGACTTAATAGCAGTTTTAGCCCCCTAACTTTTCCAAAGTTGCGATTTTGGCCCCCTAAGAAAAAAAACTACAAAATCGCCTCCTAAGTTTTGCATATGTGGCAGTTTTGGCCCCCAAGGCCAATTTTGACTCGGTCTACGCTGATGTGGCACCCTACGTGAGGTGCCACGTGTTATTTTTTATATTTTATTTTACCAAAAATTGGCCTTGGGGGGCCAAAACTGCTACAATTGCAAGACTTAGGGGGCGGTTTTATAGTTTTTTTTCTTAGGGGGCGAAAACTGATATTAAGCCTTTTATTTATCAAAGAAAAATAGAAAAAGTATGTGTGTGGCTTTAGCCACACATAGCCTTTAAGTGCATCCGCCCCTAGGGGAAACTGAGAAATCTGTTTTGTTTAAGAGTCAGAATGAGTCTGGGTTAAATAAGGCTGAAGATAGTTCTGATTCTGTGACAAGTCTGGAGCGGGATGGAAACTGTTCTGAGGTTGGTTCGTGTGAGAGTGGATCTGAAGAAGAAAAGGAAATTGTTGTAGAAGAAGGCAAATTGTAGTCTGTTGGAGGATCCAAGAAGAATGAAACTATTGAGGCAAAACTGAGTTTTGGTGCTGAACCCATGGTAAACGATGAGATGATAGAGGCTAATGTTGTGCCTTGTTAAGAGACCTTGGATTATGGAATTAGTGTTCAAGATAATGATTGTCAGGATAACATGGTTGATGGCACTGGTGCTCAAGCCTCAAATGTTGTGAGCTCTAAAATTGTGTCCAATGACATGGAAATTGATGGTTCTCTTGAGCATAAAACAGTGGCCATTGAAGAAAGCTTGTCGAGCACTAGTGTTCAAGATAATGATTATCATGATAACTCAGCTGCATAACTTGAGGTATATCTTTAAAACATAAAGGGGAGGCAGAGTTGCGACAAATAGTGCATGTATTGTTGATGAAGTGAACATGGAAACAATGTTTGCTTTCAGGAATGCATCTTATTACATCCTTGTTGTTACACTCTGAGAGGCATATTGATGAACACCTGGTTCCATCATTGTTTTTCAACCCATCCTATTATGTTGTAGCTAAATCATCTTTTAATTCAAACCATCCTATTGTAGAAAACTAAATACATAGATTCTCATGCAAGCTCATTCCAAAGTTAACTAATTGGATTTTTTTATTCTTTATCGCCATTGTTCCGATTTAGTAGTTTGGTTTGGTTGTGATGAATTTTTTTTATCGGTGTTTGAGTTCAATCTTGGTTCACCACTCCTTCCATTCTCTGTGTATTATTTGAATATGTGTTTGAATTTGAATTTTTAACAGTTGGTCATAGATCACATACAATAATTATGGCATATCTACAATATGAAAGATTGGATGAACGACATATCTTTGGTGTTACGAAGAAAAACAAAGAGAGCAACTATGAGAGGATGAACTGCCTTCATCATTGTTTAGGTTTATAGATTAGTTATTCACCATATGTTTAATTGTTTGATGAGTTAAACAGTTGAGTGCAAAGACCTCTCATTTGGTTCAACACATGATCCATTCAGAAATAAAACTCAATCAAAACTATTCGTCAATAATTAGTGCACATTAACAATTGACCATTTATATATTAATAATAATTCACCAATAATTGATTATGTTAATCTATAATTAATTCATTAAATAACTGATCCAACATTCCGCCTCGATGAACGTGGGTCTTGAGGCAAATCTTCAACTCTTTTGATGGGGACATCGATGGTGTGATCTTTGATGAAGAACTAAATAATCTCGAGGTTTTTATATTTCCTTATTAAATTTAAATGTATGTAGGTTTGTCGTGTGTGTTCTTTAAATTGAAAATTATGGTCAACTTGCAAAACCACCAACTCAGTTAACAAAACCACTAATTGAGTTTGACAACCTTGTTTACGGCTTCAAGCTTTACAATAGTGAAAAACAGAACTAGTATGAGAAATAGTAATTTCTTGTCTCTTAGAAACGTCTTATGTTATAGTGTTCTACGTGTCTTATAATAAACATAAGAACCTATGTGGATACACTGCCATAAAAGATTTATTTCTATCAATTCTAATTTATCTTTAATTTCATTAAGATTACATACAAATTATGAAATGTTTGGAGGTTACATGTTTTTATGCACCTCTGTTGCTATCTGACTTTGTCAAGCTAAAGGAAAGTTTTTCTAATGCTCTGAACAAGGACTTAGCTATGAACATTTTTTATACATTTATCAAAACTATTTCATTTCTACTCATATTGAAGCAACATGGACTGTACTGAGGAAATTTGGTTACAATGATGAACTAAAACTTGCTTGCCATATAATTCCACCAATTATACATACTTTTGATCATGTGTTTCTCTCTTGATACAAGAAATATTCTAATTATATAATTAACACCTAAACATAGAACTCATAATAATATATCCTGCCAAAAATTTCCAGGCTCATATAATATTAGGCTTACATCTTCATGTCAATGGTAATTGATTTCTTATTGACTTACTCGTTGATCTGAATATGAATGTAATCTGGGTCTGTATATTAGAGGATGTCTGATTTGTGCATTTTTTCTCAGTGCACATATCATTTAATTTGCATTAGGTCTTCTTAATGTATATTATATGTTTTTTGGATAGTGGGAACTAGCAACACTTTTAAACCCAACTTTAAGTGTTGAGAACCTTGTGTACCTTGGTTACAATGATCCTAGATCAGCAATCCACATCACTAGAAAGCGACACATAGATCGGAAAAGTAAGCATCGTAAAATAAATGTATTGCAATGCTTCATTTTTTGGGCCAAGAAGGCAGGAAAATCTACTCTTTTGAATAATTTGATTGGAAGGTATTTCTGTTATCTTTGAAGTTTTCTTGTAACATAACTTTTATGATTGAGAATCATATATTATAGCTGTTGAATTCATAATGCAGGTCATTCTCTAAAGCTTACAATTCTACTGAGTCAGAGCAATATGTTGTGAATGTTGTTGATGGTTATGAGGTAGTTGATATTTGATTTTTCATTTGACAATAAATAGCACATGAATGGTAGTTATTGTCATTCATGTGTTATTTCATGTGCTTTTGTTGATAAACTATGAAATGTCATTCATGTGCTATTTATTGTCAAATGACAAATCAAATATCAACTACCTCATAACCATCAACAACATTTACAACATATTGCTCTGACTCAGTAGGACTGTAAGCTTTAGAGAATGACCTGCATTATGAATTAAACAACATCAATATATGATTCTCAATCATTAAAGTTGTGTTACAAAACCTTCATTGATAACAGAAATACCTTTCAATCAAATTATTCAAAAGAGTAGATTTTGCTGCCTTATTGACCCAAAAAATGAAGCACTGCAATACATTTCTTTCACAATGCTTACTTTTCCGATCTATGTGTTGCTTCGTAGTGATGTGAATTGCTGATCTAGGATCATTGTAACCAAGGTGCACAAGGTTCTCAACATCTAAAGTTGGGTTTAAAAGTGTTGTCAGTGCCCACTGTCCAGAAAACATATAGTATACATTAAGAAAATCTAATGCAAATTAAATGACACGTGCACTGAAAAATGCACGGACCAAACATCCCTTAATATCCACACTAAAATTACATTCATATTCAGATCAATGAGTAAGTCAGTAAGAAATCAATTACCATTGACATGAAGGTGTAAGCCTGATATTATATCAATCTGGGACTTTTTGGCAGGATATAATATTAGGAGTTTTATGTTTAAATGTTAATTTTAGGCTTAATAGGTCATTTGGTCCTTTAATTAATTTCAAGTTTTCATTTTGGTCCCATAACTAATAAAACTCATGTTTTGGTCCCTCAATTCTCCCTCCGTCTGTTAAAAAAATCCCTCGCTGTTAACTTTAACTTCAAATGTCTATGGTGGACTAACCTTAAGAGTGGACCACCATAGATCCTATTAATTTTTTTAATGCACACCGTTAGATTATTTTTTTTAAAGGAGGACCAATGAATTACGCAGGTCTATTTTATCTTACGGTGAGTCAACAACACGTGATTAATTTTCCTTTTTTTCATCTTCCCTATACTTCTTCATCATCACATTCATCAACACCATCATCATCTTCATCAACATTCCAGGAAAAAAAATCCAGAAACACAAAATCCTTCCTACAATCGGTTTTCATAGATTCCGTACGCATTCTAAATCCTGAAACACAATTTTCATCGATCCGGTATGCATTCTAAATCGTTCCTACTATCCCCGTTTCTTCAAATCCCTAACCCCAAAAACACCATTTCCACCACCGTTTCTTCATCTCCCACAAAACGCAAATGGAAAAAACGTTCAGAAGAATCTCGACCATTGAATTGCAACACACACTTAACAGTGTTCATCAATGGAGGAAACAAGAAAAATCTTTCCCAGTAAAACCAAACCAAGAACCCAAACGCAAACCAGATCAAACCCGATGTGGATTTATTCTTCCACCCGATATGGATCTATTTCGTTTTCTGTTTCTCTCTCCCTGAATCTGAAATTGATTTTGAGGTGGGAAGAGTAAAATGGATCTGAAAATGGGTGAACGAAAATGAATGAAGATTGTTGTTAATTTTATTCTTCCATTTTAAAAATGAATGAATGAACGAAAATATTAAGATTGTTGCAGATCTGAGATTGTTGTTGCAGTGGTTGTTCTAAAATGGAAGAGTAAAATAAACTAGTAAAATGGGTGATTTTTTGAGTTACATTTTTTGAAGAAGATGAAGGCCTGGGGTGAAAATCATTTGTTGCACCTTTTGTGAAAATGGAAGATGAAGAAGATAAAGAATCATTTGCGAAAATGCAAGATGAACTAGTGATAATCATTTGTGAAAATCATTTGCTGCATCATGTGTCCCTTCCATAAGAGTAAAATGGAATCAATTTTTTTTCCTGGATTTTTTTTATTAATGTTGGTGAAGATGATATGAAGGTGATATTAATGTTGCCTCTTTCTGAATTCTTTAATTCATAAGAGAAAATCTGGTTTTTCTTTTTCTTTTATGGGTTTATGAGTTTGAATGTGTTTTTGAAGAAGTTGAGTGATTTGAATGTTGTTATTTGTCGTTGTTTTTTTTTTCTTGTGGACTTTTTA
>Ga0315915_1006641_pt1 | contig 14074 bp, 6 predicted proteins | sample MpolbnodulesMG_FD_207738 | JGI IMG/M metagenome (GOLD analysis project Ga0315915, IMG submission 207738) | Medicago polymorpha root nodule microbial communities from Los Angeles, California, United States - branched nodules | ecosystem: Host-associated > Plants > Roots > Nodule | place: USA... | reverse complement strand
GTCATGTTTAACTGCACGATAGTTTCAATTTAGGTTTATTTTTCTCTGTATCTGAAATTGTTCCTCATTTTAGTTCAGTTTTTCACCCAAATACATTATGATAGCACTATCAGTCTAAGGATCTGTTTGGATGAACAAATAAATTAAGTGCTTATCATATAAGTGCTTATGTATTAGCTATTTCTATATCAAAAGATAAAATAAAGTCAGTCTGTTTTCATAAGCTATCCTGAAGAGCTTACAGAAATAAGCTGAAAACAGCTGATGGGCATGTCATAAGTTTTTTCTATAAGCTCTCCCAAACAATCTCACTAGTGCTTATATCAGTAGACAAGTTCAAATAAGTCAATTCAAACAGGCCCTAAGTTATTCTTATATTTCATTTTCAGGGTAAACAAACCTTATTTACCTATAGCAGCAGGAGATCTTTCTGTCCAATCTGCATGGTACTTGGTTATATTCTTTGCAGCAGCTGGCCTATTGACTGTAGGATTGAACTTTGGACCTTTTATTTTTTCTCTTTACTCCTTCGGCCTTTTTCTTGGTACTATCTATTCCGTTCCTCCGCTTAGGATGAAACGCTTTCCTGTTGCAGCATTTCTTATTATTGCTACGGTATGACATAATCTCCTTTTCTCCCAATCTCTGCACTACTAACTGTAATTTGCCAATTACAGTTAGTAAAATATCATTTGGATGAACAGGATTGACAGAAGAGACTTATACAGGTACGAGGTTTTCTACTTAACTTCGGTGTGTACTACGCCACTAGAGCTGCTCTTGGACTTGCTTTTGAGTGGAGGTGAGTTAGAGCTTATCATTGTTGCTTCGTATTTCGCAATTGGTGAAGTTTTGAACAACTGAGATCACAAGTGGCTATTGTTTGATTAGAGGCTTGGCAATGCTTATACTAACTATGAATTATGTTGCTGCTATTATAATGAATAAAACTCGTGATGATGTGAGATTTTCATCCATTGTCTCCAACTTATGCGTTTGTTCTTGTATATCTATCTGCAGCTCTCCTGTGGTTTTTATCACAACTTTCGTAACATTTTTCGCATTGGTAATTGCTATAACAAAAGATCTTCCAGATGTTGAAGGAGATCGTAGGTACGTTTTAGAATCATGTTGCGTTAAGGTTTGCAAGTTCTTTGATTCATTTATCTGTGATGTTGATTCATCATTTGACTTATATTTCACTTTATACATGTTTGTGCGCACATGCTTGCGTATTACATAATCTGCTACTGCTACCACTCTTTATTTGTTGGTGTATCATGTATGTAATATGAATTACATGTAATAATTAACTACAGGTATCAGATATCGACCTTTGCTACAAAATTAGGAGTTCGGAACATTTCTTTCCTTGGTTCTGGAATTTTGCTGATGAACTATGTTGTTACCATATTGGCAGCAATTTATATGCCACAGGTGAATATTAACTCGTCTCATGTTTGAATCTCTTATCATTCGTCCTACATTTGAAAATAAACCTTATGTAAGTTGTGGTGTTGTTGACAGGCTTTCAGGAGATGGTTACTGATACCAGCTCATGCAATATTTGCTTCAAGCTTGATTTATCAGGTTTGATGAGCGGATTAATTCCAATAGTTGAGAGTTCTATATTGAATGTGATATGATGAGAATGAAAATATACCTTATTAATCATTTTCTGTTATAAAATATTTGTTCGGAGAATGGTGCAGCTACTGAGTTGTGTGTTGTCTGGAACTTAGTATAATTAGGACACTCGTGTTCTTTAAGAATATTAAACGTAGCATCATATATGTTCTTCATTTGCAAGCACTTTCTCATCTTTCCACGTCTTTATTTTTCCAAAATGCATGTTAATAAGTTGTAAGATTGTAAAATGACACGATTTATTTTCTTATATTTCAGGTGCAGATATTAGAAAAAGCAAATTATACAAAGGTAAATATGTTATCATCTTTTGTATGGAATTAATCATAGCAACTTATTTAATGTTTTGAAAACTCAAAAGTTGGACCTTGATTTTCAATTCTTGTAACATCCCAACTACATATGATATAGATCAATTAGCAAAGAACTACCTTTGCTTGTTCTGGTAGCTACATCTTTTAGGGTTGAAGGAGGATCTGTATAGAGAGAAAATTTAGTCAGAAGGAGGATCCTTGCTTGATTACTCTAAGTGGCCATTCTTCTTCTGTTTGTTTTAGATTCTGGTGGAAGCAAACAGAAAAATAAATCCCAATGCTACTTTTTACTAAAGGAAGTTGTACTTAATTCTATTGGAATCTATTTGTGATCTCTCATAAACTAAAACAAACAGGAAATTGCCCACATCAATGATATAATCAATAAGGGGGCAGCCCGGTGCACTAAAGCTCCCGCATATGCAGAGTCCGGAAGGGGTCTCAACATTTGGTGTATTGTACGCAGCCTTACCCTATTTTTTACACAAGGGGCTGTTTCCAGGACTTGAACCCGTGACCTTTCAGTCACATGACAACAACTTTACTGTTGCGCCAAGGCTCCCCTTCAATGATATAATCAATAAGATAAAGTTCAAATTCAAACAGAGCAACCTGCGTCTATAAAGCTTCTGTCATGGAAGGTCTAGGGACATGAACTCGTAATTCTTAGTCACACAAAACAGTGTTGTTAAATGGCGGCTATGGCAGATTTTGTGACAACTGCCACAGGCAATTTGTGAAGGGATGGCCGCCACGGAAGTGCCATAGGCCGCAATGGCGTATTTACATGGCAGATCTTTGGCCTTCATATTCTGCCTTCCGCTATCTACAACACTTACGTAGGACCAACTCCAACTGTTACGTTGAGGCTCCCCTTCTCTTCCAGTAAAATAGAGGCATTGAAAAATAACATTAAATATCGACTAGTTCAAGTCGAGGTGGGGGGACCAACCTGAGGGGGAAAACTCATCTAATGATTATTTTTATCATTCACAAAATTTGTACTTTTGAAAACTCACATAAGAGAAACTAAACTTCTTTTAGCCTTGATCAAATGCCAAAAGTACTTTATGAAGCCGAAGTTTTACTTCTAATTAATTTTTGTGTAAAGCTTTCAAGACACCATCTTTGCTGGGTTTTTGTGGGTCAAGGCATCTTTGCCGGTCCCCTGTTTCTGCTTGGATAAATAGCTTCATTACGCGTTTCTAGCATAAACTTTTATCATTTAAGTTCTTATGTATAAGCTATTTCTATTACAAAAGATAAAACAAAGTGAAGCTGGTTTCACATAAGCTGTTTTCATAAGCTATCCTGGATGGCTTATATGGAAGTTAGCTAAAAACAGCTTTTAGACATGTTATAAGCCGTTTTCATAAGCTCTCTTTTAAACAGTTTCACAAGTGCTTATGCTTGTACAAAAACACAATAAGTAAATCTTAAATGCTGAACTTCACATCTACATATATTTTTTTATTTTCCAACATTGCTTGATTAAGTGTCTGAACTATATGCTGCAGGAAGCAATATCAGGATTCTATCGATTCATATGGAATCTGTTCTATGCTGAGTATGCATTATTTCCTTTCATCTAGCAAACCGTGCTACATTTTTTCTTGGAAAAATTGCACACCTGCATCCAGAAATGTAGCGGTTGCTCGATGAAATCCGGTCAATAAGACAAATCCGGATCCTAGTGCTTTAAAGATGGTTCAATAAAAAAGATCTTAGTTACATTGAATATCTATTCTGAAAGTATTAACAATTTTTTTAATGATTTGAGTAAATTTTTGTATATATTATAGTGCTTCTTTTTAATTAGATGTATTGCCATGAGAATTGTATACAACGGCCAGATTTCATAATGTTTCATGGACAATATTTTGAAGTGTTTTTACATCTTTATGCGAGCCATTTACATGTGCTATTTTATGTTCATAGTTTTGAACTATAGTAGTCATATTTTCAAATTTTGTCCTTGCAAAGTAGTTTATATTACTTAGCATATAAAAGATGTACAAGATATAAGTGGGATAACTGTGTTCATAAAACTTATATAGTGGTACGTAAATTTTACTATAAATCATCAATAAGGTTGAAGGTTCTCTCTGATCTTGTATGACGTGTGTCTTTTATGATCTAAATTTTACATATAAGAAAAAGTTCTCCATCCAAAAAGAAAAAGTTTATATAACGGTCACGTATATTAAATGAAAAATATGATATTTTATTTATAAGAAAAGAAAAGAAAAAAACATTACAACCGCTTAATAAACCAAGTGGGAGTGAAAAAGTATAGTGTAACTGCTACATTCGAATGCCATCTATGGGTCTAAGTAGTGGACTCAATTGGTAACTTGATAATTCATAATTGTGTTGGAACAAATTCCAATGGTGGATGTGATAATATACTCATGTGAACTATACCAAAACAATAAAATAAAAAAAATATACTCAAGCAAATGCGATCAGGCATATAGTTTATGATAATATACTCATGCAAACAGTCTAATGTTAGCAGGAATGAATCCTCTCATGTGACATGAAGGTCCATTGAAATCTCCACCATCCATTAGAAAGGAGAGAAAGAGAACTTTAACTAAAATGAGTTTTAACGAATGGTGATTATGAAACACGAGAAACATCACATTGCTAGCATATAGTTTAAACCGCAAGTTAGGACCGTTTGGACCGACTTATTTGTGAAGTTTATGAAAAAAAGCTTATGCAAATAAATAAGTTTTTAAGTTAATTCATAAGTTTCCACTAACGAAAGTTATATCTTCACAAGTTTCCACTAAAGAAACTTTCGAATATGACAATCCAAAACGAATTTGAAAAATGAAGGGAAAAAAATCAAACAGATGTAATTTATTTTTCTTACATTAAAATTTTAAATATAGAAGTGCTCTAACACTAATGTCAAGGCAAACAAAAACCATCTTATGGCTAGCCCTTCCACACTCAGAGTTCATTACAAAAAAAACCAAAATTGCCATAGCTGTCATTAAAAAACAATATCATAACTATTGTCAACATAGGACATAATACCAGAAAAAAAATACATTGAAAAAAAACCAAAAAAAGACCAGCAAAGTATATTCTTGCAAGCATATGATAGACCCCCAAGTAATTCAAGCAGCTTCTTTGCCTGATACTCAATTTGATTAACTTGTTCTTCTAGTGCCTAATCTCAATGGCATTGTGTGGAACTTAAAATGATCTTGCATCCACATAGTAATCAGCCAATGATTTCCATGCAATGGCAACAGCATGGAGATAAATACAGCAACTATAGAATATATTCTCAATGATGGTCCAAAAATTAGCCTATCCCATCCACAACTTCAACACTTTATCCTTACCACCAGAAGCTACCTTCTCTCCATCTGGACTCCAATCAACAGAAAATACCTGCAAAGAAATAAAATAAACTTTAGTCAGCCACAAGAATGGAAAATTACATTTTAAAAATCACTCGTATTTGGCAACTCTAACAAACATACTTCATCAGCATGGCCTGGAAGGTCTTGCTTCAACTTACGAGTCCGAATATCCCAAACCTTGAAAATCAAACACAATGAAAGGTCAACATTCTTGCTTTACAAATGAAATTTGATGTGATCCAATAATTATTATACAAACCAAACCAAACCAAACATATTAACCAAAAAAATTATAATTATGGTTACCTTAAGTGTAGAATCTTTGCTACCACTTAAAAGAAGTCTACTATCTGCAGACCAACTGTACAGAAAAATTCAACATAGTTAATCACACAGTTCTAAACAAAATATATTTTGCTAGCATTAGATTCGCGGGATATGTAAGAAAATGATAATGAATTTGAAATACGAATGAATTACTCATGTTAAACCTTATCTGGTAAACAGGCCCAACATGACCACGGAAGGCAGTGACAAATTTCCCTGTAGTGCCATTCCATATCTTCACAGATTTATCAAAAGATGCGCTCGCTATCCATTGCCCGTCAGGCGAAAAATAGACATGGTTCACAAGCTGTCAAAAATCAAGTTTAGTTTGTATCATTAAGCCTAAAAAATGGAATTTGCGTAATGCATAAAAACAAAACTATAACTTGATAAATTGTGATTTAATCTGTATGACAAAAAAATCAATTTCAACTAACACAGATAACAACATATAATAAATAAAAGATAGATAAATGCAAATAATTAAGGATCTCAATACGTTTATTAGAACTTCCTATTTAACCATTTTATGTGCAACACAAACTGCTATATCAAGATAAATCTTTCAAATCCTAGTTTTCTACTAAATACTGATTCAAAACTGAAGTCACATTGCAATTTGAAGAAACAATAATTTTGGTTTGTTCTCATTGGCATATTGTGAAATTGGTAAAGAAAAATAAATACCTGCTGATGACCTGTCATGCGAGTTTTGGGGTGCTTGTTGATGAAGGGTTCCCAAAGGAACATTGTGAAATCATCAGATCCAGAGACCAATCTTTCAGGGGCAGTACCTCTCGTTGTATTGTACCTTTCAAGAGCGACCTACATACATCAGCAGCATAAACTGGTATTAGTAAAACAGAGATGGAAGTAGTAGTTCCTACAGAATGAACTTGTGAAGTAGAGAAATCAAGTATATAATTGACTGAAAGCAAAAACAACTCAAAGAATTAATCTATTACAAGAGAAAACTACTCAAATAATAATTATGAATGCACAATAAACAACCAAAAGGAGAAAATAAATCAGAGATCAGTCTCACCCTAAATGTCCAAAATAATAAATATCAAACGCGAGAAAAATATAATCTAATGGAGGGCGTAAAAAAAATTATACATCTAATCTAAGAAAAATGCATGTCATGGTTCCACTTCCACTATTATGAAGGTATAAAGCAGAACAAAAGTCGAAACTTCAAAGAATACAAACTAAAAATAACATTAAATTAGTCAATGAAAACTCTTGTTTCTTGAGAATAATTTTGAAATAAACTACCGATATTTTTATAACAAGAAAGCCAAATCCTATTATATAGAGTTGGATACACGGACAAAACCATGTCACTGTGCTCTATCAATCTTGATTAACTTTTCAATTTATTGATTCAATACACTGGACCAATCAACGATCCAAATAACTTTATGTTTGGTTTTTAACCTGAAACCACATTATTAATTTAATTAAAAATCCACTGTCAATTTTTTTTTTAATTAAAATCCTGAGCAAAAGGAATTATGATATACTTTCTTTTAATAAATAGAAATAGAAATAATATAAATATATCAATAAAAATATTCAAAAGTTGTCTGATACATTTTATTCCAAAGTAATATCAATATAGAATGAGGGAACATACTACACACTTCAAAAACTAGATCAATCTGCTTGCTAGTTCAGACTATGAATTCGCTATCTTAATCTGAACATTATCTGTTCAATTGCAATTCAATATCATAGGTCTTGCTGATTCAAATATTAGGACTTCTACGGTTAATACTTTTTATGACTATTGTTTTAACTTTTTATAAGCATCTTCATCAAATATAAGACAGTAAATTTTTTTCAGTTTGTTTAATATGAGGATAAATTAACATAGCATCTTGAAAAAGCAAGTCGCCTGTTGGCACTACAGCTTGATTTCCAATATGAAGACCTTTGATCCCCGAATTTTTCTTTCGCTACAGAAAAAACCTGTATGTTGAAACTAATGCAATCCTGGAGCTGGTTTCAGTCACAAGGCTTGACATGATCATGAGATTGTGAACGAATTCCAGAAATGTGGGTTAATTATTGCTGATCTGGCCAGGTAGAGAAGGCCCGGTTTTGTACCTAACAACTATTGTTCAAAGGGCTAACATTACTATTAAACAAACTATTAGTTACCTTCTTCATTTCGTCTGGAGATGAATAATGTTTCCCGGTATGATCAAAAGCTCCGGTGCGAAGAACATACTCAGTGCTCAATGCTAAAGAATTAACCCAATGCCCATGTCCCTAAAATAAATACCAAAATATGAAGAAAACAATAGTATGAAAAAGTAAAGAAAAGAGAATAAAGTGATGACATCACTAATAAAACAGGAATTTTGAAATAAAATATATAATACAGCAAAGTATCTAATACAAAGTAAGCATTAGTGATTTCTTTTGATCCTATGTGTAAACAAACATTTTTCACACTACCATTTACTCATGTATACGCGAAACAATAGAAGATTTTAAATGGTATCTCAACATATTGGATGAAAGTATAAAAGATTACACACTCACATTTAAACAATAGATTATAGATCAAATTAAACACCTAGTAAATAGATATATTTATTAAAATGAAATTGATAAATAAAGGTTCCTTCCATCTTATTAGGTATTCGGTTGAATATAAAATCAACGTATTAGTGATTTATTTTGATCCTATGTATAAACTTTTTTCACATTACCATCTACCCCTGTACACATGAACAACAAACATATTTCGTTTATCATACCAGGAAAGTCATTTTTAAATGATATCTCAACATATTGGGTGAATGTATAAAAAGTTTACACTCACATTTGAACAATATGTCAAATTAAACACCTAGTAAAATCCTTGAGAATTTAAATAGTAAAATTCCAATTAGCAGCTACGCTGACACACATTAAAGACAAAAAGTATAACATAAAATTCCTTGAGGCCTACCTTCAGTTCGCGAATTAGCTTCCCTTCTGTGGTTTCCCAAACTTTGATTGTACAATCCTGGGACCTGTAACAAAACAACATAGTCAAAAACCCAAGTAGTAATATGGAAACATAGGGAAAATCAGCCACTATTGTATTATTAAAAAAGGAAAACCCCTGCATACTATCACCAAACACCAGGATTAGTTGAATTAAATAAAAGTCTGAAAATAAGATCTGTAATCTCTAAACTAGGATAAACATGGGTTAAAATCATTAAATGGGTGTGAACAAAAATGAGTTTTTACTTCCCACAGAGGGTATGCAGGAATAATTCTCCTAAAGAACGTAGTATACTAGATATGTTGAGAAACCATGCTCTAAAGAAATCTTTTGCAAACTTGAATAAGAAACATCGTTCTAGATAAAAACTTGATTTAGCAGCAAAACTACTGTAGTAATATCTCAATTCATGCAGCATAAAAAATCAAGTGAAGAGAAAAACTCAGACAAAAATATTTTGAGAAATTGGAAGGAAGGAATGAGAAATACCCCGTATAAATCACACCATCTCCACCCCATTTTACACATGTTACTGCAAGTGTGTGGCCACAGAGTACAATACATTTCTTTAAAGAAACATCCCATATACGAGCATCCCCATCTTTGCTGGCACTTACAAAGCGACGGCAAGGAGCACTCAAATGGACAGGTTCCCAAGAGATACCAGTAATCCATTTCTTGTGGCCCTACAATTAGTATATTTCAAATATTATTGTCCAATAAACAATTAGATGTATAAAATTCATCGAACAACATCAGTTATCAGAGTAAATGCATTGACTCTGACCCAAAGTAGTTGTTACAAATACGTACGTAGTCCAAAAAATGTTAATCTAAAATATCTCCATAACATATGTATTTTCTCGGGAAACACTGAATTAATAAAGCCTGATATTCTTTTATTCTATTTTTTATAATTTTCGAGTGTGGGAGGGAAGACGAGTGAAGTAAATTCAGTTTCAATAATAATTGTGTACTTATTCTAACAAAAATAAATGCCACCCCTGCACCAATTTTCTGTTGCTCACCTCTTTTTCAATTATTAATTTCTGCAAGTGATTCTTCAAAGCTCAGAGTTTCAAGTTCCTATTGTTTTCTAAAATATTTGTTTGATTCTCTGAATATTGAAACAGTAGTCGATTATCATGTTTGAATTTGTATGAAATTATCTGTATGAAATTTTTGAAGTCATGTTCTTTTGTTGCATGCATTTGTTTTCGATTTATTTATTTATTCATTCACACCAAACCATTATTTATTATTCACTTGGTATAGTTGCATCCTCCTCCAAAATTTCAGTTGCAATCGATACAAATTGAGTTCTCTCATCACTATCATGCCACCATCGGTTATACCGACAATATATAACTGTAGTCTGACAGTGTATCCTTATTGGCAGTTCTCAATGCACTTTAAAATGCAAAATCATGAGGAGAAAAAGAAGATAGCTTCATAATACAAATCAGAATTCAAGGTTAATGACTTACAGTTAGAGCATTGCCTAATTGCTTTCCAGTTTGTGGGTCCCAACATATAAGTTCTCCTGACATGCTCCCACTTACAAGATACTTGCCATCTGGTGACCATGCAATACAAAGGACCCAGTTCTTGTGCCCTGCATAAAATGCAAACAACTATATATAGTGTATTCTCCTTAAAATACATAAGAGTGCATGCTTTTTTTTTTGAATGTAAAATGTTAGTGGTTAGTTTGTTAGATTAATTTTTACTCTTTTTGAATGGCAAAAGTGTGCATGGTAACAACTGGTGCTAGAAAGAAAGAATAAAGATTCTCTTTCTTCTCACGTATACATTTCTAATAAGTGGCCTCGTATCAAGGAACAACTGTACAAAACTGATACGAACGTGATAGAAATAGATACTTATTTAAGGAACAATAAAGCTCCTAAAACCAGAGGTAAACCTCTGTAAATCTTCAAAACAGAAAGAAAAAAAAAAAACCAGTCAGAAATCCTCCCTCCCATTTCCTCGCTCAGAAACTGCCTGTGTCAAACTTCTAATCCTTCCCTCTTATGTTTTCATTTCTTCCTAACATAATTTCCACCTCCCACTTTTCCTTGCCAGCTCAGCATATAGTTGTGCTCCACACTCAACAGTGAGAATAACCAATTTCCTCTTCCTTGTGTTGATCCTCTACTTCCCACCCCTTTCCTCGTAGCATACCCCCGATAATAGGCATCTATCAGAAACAGATTTAAACTACAAAATCTATCAAGATGTATTTTCTAGCAATGCAACCGTGAGCACAATCGAACGATTCAAATTGATTGCTTTAGTTATTCAGAGAAGAATGCCTAAATATCAATTGATAGTTTCTTGCTTTAATTAAATGAATAAGTTAAGTTTGACAGACATGAAGAATGGCTTATCATCTTTAAATGTCAAACCTGTGCATGTGTACATTGGTGTCTGAGTGCCAAGATCCCAAAATCGAACAGTGGTATCACCAGAACCACTTGCTAGCTGCCGCCCATCAGGACTAAAGGCAACACTCAATACAGCTTCACCATGACCTACAAATAACCTCGACGACATCAATTCCAAAGAAAATGACAACAATACACTAAGCTAAAATCTTCAAAAGCAAAACCACAGACGTTCAACTTTTATATGATTTTGCATAAGATAAACACAACTTGTAGAATAATTCTACACGGAACATTGTGCCATTAAAATGATTGAAAGAACAAAATTCATCACATCTTTCATACCAGAAATTGTCGCAGAACATCGATTCACAGGACGAATCCGGAAAACAGCTTGAGGTTGACAAACTATAGGCAATGCCTTCTCCACCGAAACTGAAATAATGTATATTAACATCACAGAGAAAAAGAAAATCATTAGTAAAACTCAAACAAGTGAACAAATTTAAAAATGACTATTAGTTTGAAACCAAACATGACTACTAACCTTTGTGTTTTTGCAGGTATGTTTCAAGTGGTACAAGAAGCTCCTCGTCTGATATATAAAAAGCATACGGCAATTTCTCCTCCTAAATCGAGACAATAGGCATACAGACAGACAGACAATCAAAGCAATGTTAATATAATCCTTATTTTTATAATATAGAGAACTTCAAAAGCAAGTAACAGTTTTGATCAAACTAATTTTTTTTAGAAAATTGTCTTTAACAATTGAGTTGTGACAGCTTTTTACATCTACTAATCAACCACTTAACATAATTAACCATGTATTTAAATTTCATTAACATCAAAATTATTGTCAAAATATCACTTCTCCACAAATGTTTTTTTATACTGAAACAGAATTTAGACTAATCCGGTACAAGAATAGACTAATCCGATGAACCAATTCCACCGTCCACTAGCGGGGCCCACGAAAATAAATAATAGACGATAAACACATAAAATAGAAAAAAGGGTGATATATGGTAAAATACATACATTGTTCAGAAGCTGATTAACGATGAGTTGAAGCTGTTGAGGACCAATGTTCTGAGGAAGGTACATAGGAGCACCGATAGGACCACCATCTTGGTCTGTCAAAAGACACATCACGTTGTTCACTGTCGTTCTCTTCTCCTCCATTACTGACGCCTCTGTCACTGTGTCAATCTCCATTTTTCGTTCCTCTTTGTTCAATTCAACGATTCTAGGTTCTTTGTGTTTGCGATGATGAAACTAAGTGAAAATGATTGGGGATTCGAGTGACTGTGTGTATATGGGGTTTATTGAGGATTTTGTCTTGTGCTTCGTAAAATGAGGAGGAAGACGAATTAGGGTTTTGTTTTGTTTGTTTTTAAACCCTTGGCCCCCAAGATTCCAATTCCTTTTCTGCAATATTTTTACATTCACTAAAATATGTTTTTAATTTATACTTTTCCACATTTTCTTTCAATTTTTTTTCTTTCTAAAAGTAGTCTGGTCATTAGAATTCACCTTTTTGTAAGATGAACAAATGAGGTGTTTGGGGTTCAAACTCCGGTCTCTGCATATAACAATGTATGTCTTTGTCAACTGAGTTATGTTCACGGGACGTACTCCTTTCTATTATACTCTCCTTTTAATCCACCAATAATTCCTATTTTATTGGACACACTTTCTATTCTCAATAAATTTAATGTGTTTGTTATCTTTCTCTCCTAACAAACAATCGTTAGTCAGTCTCTTTTTCTTCAAAAAATTCATATTTTTTTAACACACTTTTACCCCTCTCTCTTGACAAACAATTATCAATATTTTTTTTTGTCATGTTGTATACAATATTTTTTAATAATTGTAAAGAAAAATAAAAATTATTTCAACTTCACATTAATCAAAAGTTAAATTTTTTTTTCTTTTCAACTTCTTTAATCAAAGTTAAGACTTCAACTATGATTTCAACCAATATTAGATTCACATTGTGACATAGATTTGAATGTTGAAGATAACAAAAAACAAACTTTGTTTTATAAAATTTACTTTGTTTAAAAATAACAAAATTTAGTTTTCCAAAATAGATTGCATTATTAGTTTTATTGAAAAAGATAAGAGTAATTGAGAAATGACATAAGTGATAAATTGAACCTTTGAAACGACAATTAAATAGAAACGTTAAATCCGCAATCAAACGACAACGGAGGGAGTATTGCTTTTATTTTTGAACAATTTATTTTAAGATGTTAAAATGGAATATATTTACCGAAATTCCTGAAAATTCAGCACTAGGAGTGCCGAACAAGATAAAAATCACATTACATCAAATAGCAAAAAATAGGGAAACTGTAACGCCCCAATTTATTATTTAATTATTTTCGGTTGAGTTTAGAGTCTTTTATATGACTTATATGATTTATGTTGATTTATGACATGTTGTGGTGTTTTAATATTTTATTAAGTGGCTTTATATTATTATTTAGAAGAATATGTTGAAAATTAGAATAATTAGACTTAGAGGGGCTGTTTTAGAAATAATCAAGAATAAGTGGTGTTAAGTAGAAAATCTGCTAAGTATATAAAGAAAAACAAGAGACAGACACAATTAGGTTTTTACAAAGTCTTTGGGAGAAAGAGGAGAAGAGAACCAAGAGAAGGGAGGAACTTGTAGAGTCTTGCAATCACCAATCTAAGGTAAGGGTGGGACTAATATTCTCTAATCTTAAGTGGTATAATTCTGAAATGTAATTTAGCATGTAGTTTTGTTGTTGTTCATGAGAATTTGAGAATTAGGGTTAAAAACCGGATTTAATGGTAGAACATGTAGAATTGGATGTTAATAGTGTAGAAAATCCGTAGAATTAGTGTACAAATTGATGTTTAGGTTGTAGAATAATCCTAGGTAATGTTTCCTATCAAATTTGGGATTTGGGTATATGAAATTTGGGTTTTTGGGTGAAAAATGGAGCTTTCCCGAGAGCTACCTCTGACAGCATT